>ENA-OQKA01000214-OQKA01000214.1-human-gut-metagenome-genome-assembly--contig:-NODE-214-length-17467-cov-3.277855_pt1 | contig 17467 bp, 17 predicted proteins | sample MGYA00242644_ERZ504789 | MGnify/ENA primary metagenome ERZ504789 (study PRJEB26092, sample SAMD00036423) | human gut metagenome | host: Homo sapiens | study: EMG produced TPA metagenomics assembly of...
CATGGATGAATGAACCCTTTTGCTGGGATACACTGATTGCAAAAATCCCCCGTCTGGCAAAAGGCATGAAAACTTCCCTGGAGAAACTTGGCAGCAGGCTTTTAATTTTCTGCCGGGACTGATGTTTCTTTTTATCTGCTTGCTGCCAAAGAATCCCTCTTACGGATGGGCTAGTCCTGATCGACCGTGTTCGTGTTTTACCAGGAAAAAACTACGTACGTACTGACGTTCTCAATCAGTCCTTCATCATTTTCTGGTCAGGGCAGACCATAGAGCCGTAAATCCTCGGTATGCTTTGTACCATCGGCATGTGGATTCTGCGTCTCCCCTATGCTGCCATGATCGGTTGTCTGGTAGGTGTAACCGCACTGCTACCGGTCATCGGAGCTTATATCGGTGCCGCAGCCGGTGCGTGTATGCTTCTTACGGTTTCCCGTAAAAGCACTGGTATTTCTTATCTTTTTAACAATTCTCCAGCAGATCGAAGGCAATTTTATCTATCCCCGTGTGGTCGGACATTCCATCGGGCTGCCCGGCATCTGGGTACTTGCCGCAGTCATTGTCGGCGGTGGGGCATTCGGTATCTGGGGAATCCTGTTTGCCGTGCCACTTGCAGCAGCCATCTACCGGCTGCTCCGTCCCTCAATCAATTAAAGCCGTGCAGCAACGCTGCACGGCTTCTTAAAAATAAGCAGAAATCAAATAGAGCTTACGCTCTCTGTGTTTTTTAAACTAAATGGAACCAGTTCATGTGTGGCCGGTTTGTTGAGATCAATCATGCCAAACAACAGATCAATACTTTTTCTGGCAATCTTTTCATACCCCTGACAAACCGTCACAATCTTTGGATTATAATAATCTGCAAGAAGTGTTCCGTCAAATCCGATCACCGAGATATCCTCCGGTACCCGCAGACCCGCATCAAAAATTGCGCGCATGGCACCAACTGCCATCACATCACTCATGGCAAAAACCGCTGTAATGGATCTTTGGGAAGCCAGCATCCGGTTCATGGCATTGTATGCACTCTCATATGAGAACCGCGCTACCGCATAACTTTCTTCCTCAAATTCACAGCCATGTTTTATAAAGCTGCGCTTCGCTCCTGCTTTACGATATTTACTTGGGGAAGATAATGCCATATCTCCCCCGATAACAGCAATATCGCGATGTCCGTGATCAAACAGATAATCAACCGCCATCTCCGCAGCTGCCATATCATCTGTTGAAACTGATGCAAGATTCCGAAATCCCAGTTTATCCGCCCGATCTGTCACCAGCACACACGGAACATTGACCAGTTCAAATTCTTCATGAAAGTACTGTATATTACCTCCAAGGAACAAAATCCCCATCGGTTTATGTTCCCTGCACATCCGCACAGCCTCTTTCACTTCATCTGCATCTTCATCCAGATAATGCACCCGCAGGGAATAATCCGATCCCTCGATAGTATCCTGAATTACCTCTATGATATTTGTAAACAGCATATTCGAAGTACCTTTTACGAGAATCAGAATACTCTGGCTCACGGTCTGTTTTAAATGCTTGGCATTGTTATTTGGTACAAACTGGTAAGCTTCCACAATTCGCATAATGCGGTCACGGGCTTCTTCGCTGACATCTCTTCTTCCATTCAGGACACGGGAAACCGTACTGACAGAATATCCTGCCTCTTTCGCAATATCTACAATTGTCATTCCTTCACCTCGTATATACAGACGAAAGGTCTATTTTCTAGCCCTTGACAGCACCTGCAAGAACTCCTTCTATTATATATTTCTGGCACACAATATAAAAGATAATAATTGGCAGAATTGCAAGAACAAGTACTGCCATCATGGCACCCCAGTCGATCTGTCCATGACTCTGTTTCAGAAACTGGATTGCGATCGGAATGGTTTTATACTTATTAATATTCAACACCAGACTCGGCAGAAGGTAATCATTCCATACCCACATCGCCTCAAGGATTGCTACCGTTACCGTCGTTGGCTTTAAAATTGGAAAAACCACCTTAAAAAAGGTCTGTAATGGTGTACATCCATCAATCATTGCAGCTTCTTCAATTTCCAGGGAAATTCCCTTTACAAAGCCGGTAAACATGAAAACGGCCAGCCCTGCTCCAAATCCCAGATATACAACAATAATTCCAAGAGGATTGGACAGATGTAAAAGGTTTGCAAATTTTGATAACGTAAACATTACCATCTGGAATGGAACAATCATGGAAAACAGACACAGTACATAAATTGTTTTCGTCACTTTTGTATGGACTCTGGTAATATACCATGCACACATGGAGCAGCAGATAATAATCAATGCAACCGACCCTACTGTAATAAACAGGGAAATCCCAAAACTGTTCCAGAAATTTGTCTTACGGATACCGTTGGAATAGTTCAACCAGCCACAGAATGCACGTTCAACACCATGAATAAATTTATCCCAGCCAGCGGAAAGCGGCTCTGTTCCAAGTGTAAACGGATGTCTGAAAATAAAGGCTTTTCTTTTAAAGGAATTTAAAAGGACTACCAGAATGGGTGCAATCCATAAAATGCTGATAACCGTAAATGCCAGTGTCCAGATCCAGCCATGTTTTGCCTGACGGACAGCACTTACCTGATTGTTATTCTTTTTAGCCATTAGTCCTGCACCTCCTTGCTTGTGGTCAGTTTATTCTGAATCAGCGCAATAACTGCAACCAGAATAAAGAAGATAACCGCTTTGGCCTGACCAACGCCCTGCCATCCGGTCGTGCCGTACATTGTGTCATAAATATTTAATGCCAGAAGCTGTGACATCTTAGCCGGATTACCACCGGTCAGAGCGAAGTTCTGATCAAATAACTTAAATCCATTGGTCAGCGTCAGGAATGTACAAATGGTGATCGTCGGCATCAGCATCGGAAGTGTTACATACCGAAGCAGCTGCCAGGAATTTGCACCATCAATCTTTGCCGCCTCGATTAATTCTCCCGGAATATTCTGGATTCCTGCAATATAGATAATCATCATATATCCGATCTGCTGCCAGCATACTACAATAATCATACCCCAGAACGCATACCACTGTGTGGATACGATTGTCTTGGAGAAATTGGATAATACGCTGTTAAAAATCATTAACCAGATATAACTGAGTACGATACCACCAATCAGGTTGGGCAGGAAAAATACGGTACGGAAAAGATTGGTACCCCTGATGCCTTTGGTAAGTGCCATCGCAATGAGAAATGAAATCACATTGATGATCAGCACCGATACAACCGTAAATAACGCTGTATACCATAATGAATGAATAAATGTTGTGTCTAACTTTCCGTTTACAAAAAAGATTCTCGAATAATTCTGTAACCCTTTCCATTTCCAGTCTGTAACGGTTGTGAACTTACAAAAAGATAAGAAAATTCCATATACAAACGGTACAATAAATCCAATTGCAAACGCAATCATTGTCGGAAGCAGAAAAATCGGGAAATATTTTTTAATTGCTTTTTCCATAATACATTCCTTTCACTAACTGCAGCCCCTGCCAGTACCAGCCTGCACTGCAGGTGCTTCTTTTAAAAAAGGAGTAAGCGGCATGCCACTTACCCCTTTTCCCATCATCTTTGATTACTGTGCATCATCTTCATGGGCGATCTTCCACTGATTTGCCCATCCATCAACAAATGCGGTCTTTACAGCATCCCACTCACCTTCACCTGCGGTATAGGCAGTCAGGGCAGAAACAACATCCGCTCTCCAGTCATCTACGTTTGGAGTAGCATTGAAGCTCCATGCTACAGATGTTTTTCCGTCAGTCATTAACTTGTTTGCAGCCTGTGCAAATGCATTCTTTGTCTCGTAATCACCTGTAAATGTATCATATGGAGCAGTAAGTCCCATCTGATTTGTAATGGCATCACGTCCCTCGTCAGAAGTGATTACCCAGTTTAAGAACTCAAGTGTTGCATCAATATCTTCCTGAGATGCCTTTGCGTTCACTGCCCAGTAGTTCTCAGTACCAACACAAAGTCCTTCATTCTCATCATCTACACCAAAGTAAATTGGCATCATGGATAAGTCATCTGCTGTAACGACATATCCGTTCTCCTCGTTTGTTAACGGAGAGAACTCCCAGTCACCATTCTGGTAGAAGACTGCCTCTCCCATACCAAACTCAGACTCTGCATTTAATGCACCGGAATTTAATGTCTTAGGATCTGCTGCGGAATCAGATACATACATATCCCATACGTTTTTGAAGTTATCAAGATAAGTTCCCTTAATGGACTCTTCCCCGGCTGTAAGGTCACATCCATCATCCTTGAACTCATAGTACAGTGGCATATTGGCAAGATGTCCGGCAAATCTCCAGGAAGATCCGTCATCCAGTCCTGCGGAAGCAAATGCCTCTGTCAGGTCAGTTCCAAGTTCTTTATTGATGTCATCAATACGGGAATTGATGTCATCTGCAACTTTCTTTAAAGTATCAAAGTTGTTAATCTCATCTACCGAAGAAACTACAGCACCATCCATGCCACAGTATCCTTCCAGAATTGTCTTGTTGTAGATCAGGCCGTAGCACTCATAGCAGTTTGCAATGGCAGCTACCTTATCATCAGAGTTGATTACAAGAGACTTATCTGTCAGATGCTTGTAAAGCTCAGAGTCCTTCAGATCATATGTATAATCGTTCCATGTCTGTGCTGCGGAAGAATTTCCCACATTGAAGATGGTAGGTGCATCTGACTTTGCCATCTCGGACTGTAATGTTGTGTTGTACTGTCCGTCTGCTGCAGTAAGCACATTTACCTCTACACCGGTCTGATCGGTATAGGTCTCTGCCAGATCCTGCCAGGCTTCGTCTGTCTCTGGTTTAAAGTTTAACATGTAAACCTTTCCAGAACTCTTGCTGGTCTTGTCTCCACCCTGTGTGGATGTGCCACCCTTATCGCTTCCGCATCCTGCGAATGCTGTGACAACCATTGCGGCAACCATTAATGCTGATACAATTTTCTTTTTCATATTTTCACCCTCCTGAAATAAATACGTTCGTAGAGTTACCGTCCATACGGCAGCCCCTGGTCGAAAACGTTCACGGCAATGTTTCCGGTAACGTTTTCAGTAAACAAAGTATACACCTTTTTTGCACAGTTTCGCAAGTGTTATTCTCATTTTTGTGAAATAAGTAAGTTTTCCTTTCTATTTTTCATGCATATTGCACAACGCTTTTTCCTTTGCTTGACATGTATAGGCTGTCGATATATACTTTCATGTATAGGCAGTCTATAGTACTTATCACTGAAAGGAGGTCATATACCATGGGTATTGACAAAAATCTCGTACAGGGAAGCATGGCATTGCTGCTTCTGCGCCTTTTGGAAACGAAAGATATGTATGGCTACGAAATGATTGAAGCTCTTCGCAGCAAATCCAACAACGTCTTTGAACTGAAAGCCGGCACCCTGTATCCACTGCTCCACTCCCTGGAGAGCAAGGGCTATGTAATGTCCTACGAGGATGCTTCTTCCGGGAAAAAACGCAGATATTACCAGCTGACAGAGGCCGGCCGGCATCATTCTTCCGAAAAAAAGCAGGAATGGATGACCTATCAGTCGGCAGTCACCAATGTACTGAGTATGGAAGGAGGATGTTAGGATGGATGAAAAAGAGTACCTGCAGACGCTCGGAGAGCAGATCGTAAATCCGCATGCGCGGGCAAGTATCCTTGCAGAAATTCAGGATCATATTGAAGAACAGGCACAGGATTACCGTGCCTCCGGTATGAGTGAAGCTGTTGCAATGCAGGAGGCTGTGCGGCAGATGGGTGATCCGGTTTCCACCGGGGAAGCTCTCAATCAGGTACACCGCCCGAAGTTTCCAATCGCGCTGTTTGGTCTGGCTGTCGTACTGACTGTACTCGGAATTGCGATGCAGTATCTGGTATATACACACCTTACACCCGATACTGCCATCCTGTCCGATACCTATCTGCAGCGCACCATCCTTTACAATGCAATCGGGCTTGGCCTCCTTCTGCTGTGCATCTTTGGCAACTACATGTATCTTGCAAAAGGCGCATGGATTCTTCTGGCAATCTTTTTACTTGGTCTGCTACCGCCATGGTTCTTCGGCTTTTACGGTCGGCAGTACACCCTCTGCTACTATCTGGCACTGGTCTATCCGCTGGTATATGCCCTGCTGTTATACCGGCTACGGGATAAGGGGGCAAAAGCCATTTGGTTCCTGCACGGACTAACGCTTTTGTTTCTCGTCCGGATGCTTTTTGGCACAATTATCACTTGGTCAACGGTGCTTGCTGCCGGATGCCTGACGCTTTTGCTGCTCTGCCTTGCCATTCATCGTGGCATACTGACTGGCAGCTCTAAAAGGACACTCTGGCTGCTGACGGTGCTCCCCTACGTGGCGGCAGCCGCCTGCTTTGTGATTCTGTTCTTTCAGAACTCCTATATGCGTGACCGCCTGACGGAATTTCTGAAGGGTTCAAACTACGTCCAGCAAATGCTTGCGCTGGAGCAGCAGCAGATGCTTGCCTTTGGTGGCGGCACAATCAGTTCCTATGTGGATACGGAAAGCCTTGCCTCCACCTATGTCCTGCACAGCATCTTCCTGTGGTTTGGTATCGTATCCGGTATTCTTGTGATCGTTGCGCTTGCAGTCCTTGTACTGCGCAGTCTTCACTATGCCCTGCACCAGAGCAACCGTCTGGCTCTGCTGGCCGGCACTGCTGCAAGTGGGATTCTTCTTTTTGAGCTTTTACATTTTGTACTGACCAATTTGGGCTGCAGTCCGGTCTATACCGCAAGTGTCCCGTTTTTGTCCTACGGTTTTGCCAACAGTGTATTCAATTCGCTGCTGGTCGGCATCATGCTGGGGATAATCCGCAACCAAAATGTGCTGTCGGAAACGACGGCTTCTTTGCGGGGTCTGCGCGCCTAAACAGTCAAGTATCTTGTAACACAGGCAGACTCTTTAAAGGATGCTATGGAAATAGCTGTTGAATGTCTGGCCTCACATCTTCATTCTTGTAAAACAGATGGAGAAACCATGTAATTTTTCAGCTTAGAATTTTACAAGATAAAAGAGCTTTGCATTTTCGCAAAGCTCTTTTCTATATCCTCTAATTTTCCCGTATTGTTCCTTTATTCAATAAAATTCCGCAGATATCTTGCACTCAGACGGATCGCACGCTTGGCATCCTCGATATCCTTTTCAAATGACTTATCCTCAATCTCGATTACTGAGCAGCCCTCGAATCCGATATCTGTCAGTGCTGATACATATTTGCCCCAGTCCACATCACCGAGTCCCGGAATCTTTGGAGACATATACTCAAGCGGAGTTGCCATCACACCCACATCTGCCAGCTTATCCCAGAATACCTTGATATCCTTGTAATGTACATGGAAAATCTTATCCTTAAATTCATAAATTGGCTTGATATAATCAATCTGCTGCCATACAAAGTGGGAAGGATCATAATTAATTCCCAGATTGGGGCTGTCCAAAATCTCAAATACTCTCCGCCAGTTTGCCGGCGTTGGACATAATATTCTGTCCGCCCGGCCACTCATCATTGGTAAAGAGCATTGGACAGTTTTCAATGGCAATCCGCACGCCTTTTTCCTCTGCATACCGTACAATCGGTGTCCAGACCTCTTTTACCAGCTCCATATTTTCATCCACATTTTTCTTGGAATCACGTCCGATAAATGTTGTAATCATATTGACACCGAGCAATACAGATGCGTCCATCAGTTTGTATAAATGGCTGATATAGCTGTTTCTTTTTTTCTCGTCCGGCTCCAGTGTGTTGGGATAATATGCGAGGGAAGAAATCTCTACGCCCTTTTCCTGACAAAGCTGCTTGATTTCTGCCGCCTTCTTCTCGTCCAGATTGGCAACATCAATATGGCTTACACCCGCATATCTTCTCTGTGCGCCGCCCTGTGGCCAGCAGGCTACCTCCAGACATTCCAGCTGATTTTCTGCGGCAAAATTCACAACTTCCTCAAATGTCATGCCCTCGCAGATAGATGTTAATAAACCGAATTTCATCATGTTCGTTTTCTCCTTTCCATTACTTTGCAGCGTCATTTCGCTTCATTGCTTTCGTTTGATTTATTTTGATTGTACAAAAATCCACGTGGCTTCACTTCCCACATTTTGTCGCATTACAAGTAAGAAAACTGACATTTTTATTTTTCGGTTTTATTTTATAAAAAAAAAAGTCAAAAACAAGCTGTCTGTTTTTGACCTTTGAAAATGCATCTTATCTATTTGTATTTTTCATGATTTGAGCGGCTGAGGCTGCATTTCCATTCAACATAACAGAAGCAGTTGCAAAATAATCTGCATTGTCCAGAAAATAACCTTTCAGGCGCTGAAACCAGGTTCTATTCTTTCCTACGTTAGCGTAGCATTTTGTCATTGTCGTATTGTTTCCCATAATTGTCATCGTATTGTTCATCTCAATCTCTCCTTTTTTCTCTCCATATCCTCGTTACATGTTGTATTTTACGCTTGTTTTTTTTCTAAAACCAGTGCTATAATTATCCTGTTTTACAACGATATTGACATTTTTATATAAAATAACCGCGAATAAAGGAGATTTTTACAATGAAAACTGTATATCACGAGGCCATGCATCCGTTGGGAAATCTTGGTCTGAAAATTTCCATGGCGGCTCTCGAAAGCCCGCACATCCCTATGCACTGGCATGACGCAATGGAAATCCTGTTCTGTCTCAATGGAGAAGTCACCATTCAGATTGATCACGAAGCCTTTTTGCTTTCCCGCAACCAGCTGGTCGTTTTTGACTCTAAGGAGATGCATTCCATCCAGTCTGCCTCTCCTCTTTATATGTTTTTATGCATTCATGTGGACAAAAAGCAGATGGCATTGTACTGCCCGGATCTGGAATTGTACCACATCCAATGTCAGCCACTGCCGCTGGATCACCCCAAGTCAACAGAATACCTTACGCTCTGTCAGCTTGCCCGTGACCTCACCCGTTCCAGTATTAAAAAACGAAAGCACCAGCACCATGCGCTCGGATGGTATCGCTCTTTTGATGCTGTCCGACCTGATCCAGTCGTTTTCGGTGTATGCCCCTTTGGGGACCGCAACTGGTGAGAAAAAGCCAAATGACGCACTCCGCGTGATTATTTCCTATGTTACTGAGCATTATCCGGAAAAAATCACCTTGAACGATATTTCTGCCAGAATCGGCTTCAGCAAGGAATATTTCTGCCGCTTTTTCAAACAGCATATGGGAATTACGTTCCTGCAATATCTCAATGAGGTACGGATCTCCCATGCCGGGCGTCTGCTCAGCTCCACGGAGCTTTCCGTTGCCGAGGTCATGCACCAGATCGGTTTTACGAACCAGACTGTATTTAACCGTATGTACAAGGAACTTTACGGTATGACACCCCGACAGTCCCGCAAATATGTAAAGCCGAACAGCATCCCTCATCTGATTCCGGAGGAGCTGGTCTAAGAGTAAGTCAAAAAAATGATAGCAGATTATAACCTCCTGTTTCTTTTGAACTTTATTTTGGTCAAAAATGTACTTTCCGCACAGAAATAAGGTGCATTTTTCGAAAGGCAGACCACTCGTTTTCATTTATAATGAAAGCCAGAAAAGTAAACACCAGACCAAAGCAAGGAGGTTTTCATTTTATGATTATTAAACTTGGAATCATCGGTTTCGGCGGAATGGGAAAATGGCATGCGCAGAACGCTCCAAGAGCAGGTGTTGAGATTGCTGCTGTATGCGACATTGCCGAAGAAAAACAAAAAGAAGCAATTGAAATGGGGTATCGGCTGTATACGAATGCGGATGAGCTTCTGGCAGATCCTGAGGTCAATACCGTTATCCTGACCGTTCCCAACTATCTGCACAAGGAAATGTGCATCAAGGCCGCCAAAGCCGGGAAGAACGTTATTACCGAAAAGCCCGCTGCCATGAGTGTGCAGGAGCTCGATGAGATGGAGGCAGCCTGCAAGGAGGCAGGAGTCTTTTTCACCTCGCACCAGAACCGGCGCTGGGACAAGGATATGCTGACCGTGAAAAAAGCATATGATGAAGGACTCCTTGGCAATATTTTTACGATTGAATCCAAGCTGCATTCCGGCAACGGATACATGCACGAATGGCATCTGTATAAAAAATACGGCGGCGGCATGATCTACGACTGGGGTGTGCATCTGATCGACCAGATCCTGTTTATGATGCCGGATGCCAAAATCAAATCCGTTTATGCAGACATCAAAAATGTACTGCATGAGGAAGTTGATGACTACTTTAAGATCATTCTGAAAATGGATAACGGTGTAACCGCCCATATTGAGCTGTCCACCTATATTCTAAAATATCAGCCGCGCTGGCTTGCTGCCGGTGACAAGGGCACCATGATTGTAGAGGATTTCGGCTGCAATGGCAGCATTTACCGTACCGGAAAGTTGTTGGAAAAACTTCCTCCACAGATTACTGAAACCGAGGCCGGTCCAACCCGACAGTTTGCACCTGTTCCACCAGGAGGCATCGTAACCGAGCCGCTTCCAGAGATTCAGACCGACTGGGTAGATTTCTACCGGAATGTTTCGGATGTGCTGAATGGAAAAGCTGAATCTAAAATCAAGATTTCCGAAGTCCGGCGTGTACTCTCTGTGATGGAGGCCGCGTGGAAATCTTCAGAAACCGGAGAAGCGATTCTGTTTGAATCCTAGTACAGCGTTTTTACTACCGTTCTCATACACAAACTGCAACCGCATATGCCTATCGCCTTAGGCGATAGGCATATATGTGGGTATCATTTATATCTTTTACGCATACAAAATCAGCAAGTGATTTCATGCAAACCATTTCAGCCGGATAAACGCAATCTCATTCGCCGCTAGCGTTACATCCAGATCCAGCGTCTGCTCCTTCGCTTCAACCTTCTGGATTTTGAGTCTCGGCTCACAGGTTCTGCGGAAATATTTGATATCATTTCTAGTCAATTCACTTTCGTATTCCATCTCCGCCCAGATATCCAGAACACTTCCGTTTTTTTCATTGATACTGTAGGTTTTCATCTGATACACACCATCCCGGACATCGCGCAGCCGGATCGCAAGCTCCTTTGCCTCCCGATCCTCAAAATATTTCCAGATATTCTCCTTATCCAGCTCATTTTCCGCGGAAAGATAATAGTTGTAATTGAGCTTTTTCGCATTGTGACAGAGGATGCCGTAGCTCCCATGACCATCTGTTGTCAGAATACAATTCTCCTCTTTTCCGATATAATACGGTAGCAGCCGGTTCAAAAAGTCAAAGGCAAAGCCTGCCGGTTTTAATATCCCATCCTTTGTAATAATTCCCGTGCCTCCATAAAGCATATCGTGAGAATCGTAGTATTCCGAGGTCCGGTCACTTCCCTGAAACAGTGCCATACCCTCGCACAATGGATAGCAGTCCAGAATATTTTTTACCACATAAGCGCCCTTAAAGCAGGTGTCATTGATATAATTTCGATCCGAAATCGTCAGGTTCCATTCCGTAACATACACCGGATACGTCTCCTCAATTCCGGATTCTGCCATATACCGTTTTACCTTTTGCATATAATGAAGGAAGCCTTCACTGTCTGTCAGACGCTTGCTGTAGTTATCCTGCGCGACCTCCCCCTGCTGATATGCATAATACAAAAATGAGAGATAATCCGGGAAATACGGTTCCTTTTTCCATTCCTCCAAAAACTTTGCATATACGTTTTGGATATCATACAGAAATCGAAAGCCGCCTCCGCCCACCTGAATCTCCTCACTGTAACGGTGAATGACCTCATAGGTGATATTAAACAGCCGGAAATAGCCCTTCATCCCCTCCCAGTTTTTTTCTGTATCCTCCCGAAACCACAGCTCCATTCTCCACGTTCCGATCTCTGTCCTTCCATACCGGTGAAGCAGATGCCGCATCATAGCATCAAGCACACACTTCCACTTCTCATCTCCCGGAAACGCATCCTCATTCCTTTCGAAAATCAATGCTGTCTGCACACTTCCATACAATCTGCGCGGCTTCATCCCCAGTTCAATATGCGGTTTTAATCCATTCTGCAGCAGAAAATCGAGAATTGAATCCAGTCTCGAAAAATTATACCCTTCTTCTCCGCTGGAAATATCAATCAGCATATCCTTAGAGAAAATATTCCAAAATCTGACATAGTGAAACTGCAACGCCTCCTTCAGGTAAATCACATGCTCCCGGATTTCCGATCGCAGCAGATCCTCCGCCGCACCGATATTGATCATATCCTTCCATATATACTTGGTTTGCTCCTGCGTCTGCACCGAAAATTCTATCCTGACTTCTTCCTTGGTCTTTTGTTCCTCTCTCTGAAGACCATCGTTTCTGAGAAATTCTTCCAGACGCTCCTCTACGAGCTGATCGTTCTCCTCTTTTTGGGCATTCTGCTCCTTCACCTTTGCCTGCTTACGGAACGCAGATGGCGTCTCTCCATATGCCGCCTTAAACGCCTTATTAAACACGGTGACATTGGAAAATCCATTGTCATATGCAATCCTTGTGACCGGCTGCTCGGTATACAACAGGTCATCGACTGCATGATACAACCGGACATTTGCTAAGTATGCAGCAAAATTCATCCCGTAGTTTTTCTTAAAAAAGCGCGAGAGATAGCCGACCGAAAGATAGAGCTGGCTGGCAAGATCGTTTAAACTGATCGACTGGTTGTAATTTGCCCGGATATAATTATTGATCTGGGATAAGCGGTTTTCGAAGCGGTCTGCTCCATCCTCTAAATGCCGGTCACCGGTACGGACAAGGAAATAGGAGGACAAGAGATCCATGACCTGGTAGCACAATGCAATATGCCCGAAATTCGCCACCCCTCCTCGAGTGCTAAGATAATGATTCAATAATTTTTTCAGTGTTTCCCTCATCTCCCGGTAGCGATCCGTATCGCCCTTGGTGGAGTCACACCAGAAAATGATATCGGTACTTTCGAAAATATCACTCACCAACTGATAAGTAATGTAAAGCCGGGCAAAAAGAATGTCCGGGCTGCCCTTTAGACAATGCCTCTTGTTTGCATTGATGACCAGAATATCCTCCGGCTGCATATGCGTTGTCTGCTCTCCCATCGCCACATCTAACGTTCCCTCAAGCACAAACAACAACTCGATATCCTGATGAAAATGCTCCCGCTCCTCTCTGATATTTAACACCTCAATTTTTAATTTTTCCTGTTTGAAATGCCTCTCCATTGTTTTTCCCCGTCCTGTATGCATGCACAAAACTCTGACTGAACGCCTTGGGGCAAATTCTGTCAGAGTCTGTTTTTTTTGAATTGTTCCTTTCCTAGATTATATTATTTTTCATCTCTCTGTGCTACGTCTTTTTCTGGTAGATTTTTCGATTAATTTCTCCTACTTTTCTTTTTCATTCTAGCGGATTACATTGACCAACGGAATCAGACAGCACAGATACATGATACCAAAGATTAGGTTGACTGTCACATTGATTCCATTGAGTGCTGCTGCGGTCTGCTGTGCATTGGCAATATAGCCAGTTGCTCCCATGATCAGAAGCGCACCCGATACGCCAAAGGCAGAGCCAAACTTCGTGGAAAGTGAAACCGTTGCATAGGAAATTCCATCGGAACGCACGCCTGTCCGGTCTTCCTGATAATTGATGGCATCCGGAACCATCGCCATCGGAATCGGGAAGGAAAAGCAGAAGAAACCATAGGCACAATGCAGTCCCAGCAACAGTGGAATATTTGTATATCCGGCAGTTTTTCCAATGATAAAAATCAGGATCAGGGAAATTGCTGCTCCGATATAGCCGATCGCTGCCATCTTTTTCTTTCCGATCTTTACGATATAATTCTTGGTCAGAAAGATTCCTATAACGGTAAATAACGATGGCAAAGACATAAACGCTGCGATCAGGTCATACCGCTGCACATTGTACATCAGGTAATAAATCACCACTCCCATACGACCGAAAAATGCGGTCATTGCCAGAAGTTGAATAAAAAACACTAAAATTAAAGGCTTATTTGATAATACTGTTTTGATACTTGTTCCAACGGATACCTTGGTAGCACCTGCTGCCGGCTTGATGGTTTCCTTGCAGTTTACATATACAAAATAGAACAATGGCAAAGCACAGATCGCAAATAAAATTGCCACCTTTGTGTAGGCGCCTGCGGTGTAGCTTTCTGAGCCGCCGGAAAATTTCATCAAAAGCGGCGCGGTAATCGCATTGAGTAGAACAGAGCTTAAATTCGTTCCCATCATTCTCCAACTGTTCAGCTGCGCAATATCCTCCGGATTCGTTGTCATAACGGTAGACAAGGAACCGTAAGAAAGGTTTACAACCGTATAAGCCATGCCACATCCAATATATGTAATTGCCGCGTAAATAACTGCCGCATTTCCCCTCCCTATCGTGGTAAATGCCAGAACGGACAACACAGCCAGAATCGGTGCTCCGAACAGAATATACGGGCGGAAGCGTCCCCTCTTGGTATTGGTGCGTTCTGCAATTGCACCAAACATCGGATCGTTTACACCATCCCAGATTTTTGCAATCAGCATGATTGCTGACGCAATAGCTGGAGCCATTCCAACCACATCGGTATAAAATACAGAAAGATAACTTCCTATAAAGGTCCAGCAGAGATTGCTGGCGAAATCGCCCATTCCATAGGCAAACAATGTCAATTTTGACAATCTTTTTTCTGATGTATTCATAGATTCCCCCATTCCCAACACCCGCTTGACATATCCCCCGTTCAGGAATTAGAATGAAACAAGGTTATGAATAAACTGCTTCACGGTAGTATTCATTCCATACGCATACGGTGATGCCACACCGTATGCGTTTTTTCATCAAACTGATCTTGATTCCTATTCTATCTTATCTCATTACTGGTTCAATAACTTTTTCACCATTGCTACATGACGTGTTGTCTGCTCAATCGCATCATAACCACCCTCATCCTCATACTCGGTGACGATAAAGCCGTCATAGTCAGATGCTGCAACCACCGGAATGATCTCCTCATAAGGAATTGACACTTCGTGAAGATTCTCATCGACATAATGACATTTTCCGTGCATCTCAAAGCAATACGGCAGAATCCTTTTCAAGCCCTCCAATTCCTTTGTGCAGCTCTTTCTGAACTGGACGAAGCCATACATGCTGTTTAAGGTCCCTCCCAATGCTGGACATTTTTCGATATCCTCTGCCATAATCTTCATGGCCTCCTCCAATGGAACCTCATCGTAGCGAAGCTGTGCACACTTGTTTAGCTGCTCCTCGGTTGCGCCTGCTGCGAGTGCTCTGTCCCAATACGGCTTGTTTGGCTTGATTGCAAAGCATCCAAAATCCGGTACAAAACCGATGTATTTGCTTCCGGTTTCCTCGATGACCTTCACATAATCCATAATGGCTGGTGTGATCGGACTTTCCGGATTATGAATTTCGATTCCCACATGAACGTTATAAGCCTCTGCGTATGGTGCGATCCGTTTCAAGCCCTCCGGAGAAAGTAGATACTGCTCGCGCATCACGGTACAGCCAAGTTTGTTGGCAGACATGATATCGGTAATCGCACGCGCCACCATCTCATCTTCCGTCAGATCGCGATCCTTTAACATTCCCCGATCCATATTTGCCGAATAGCAGATCGGTCCGATGCCATATTTCTCCTTGCATTTGTTGATAAATTCCACGAATTCATCCGAGACAAACGGGTAGGATGGAATCATCTGTGTTGCCACGATCTCGTAGCCTTCTGCGCCAAGCTCCGCTGCTGTGCGGATTACGCCCTCCAAATCCAGTTCTCCTTTCAAATAAGGAGTGCCCAGTGAAAATAAAGTAATTCCTGTTTTAACTTTTGACATTTTCTTTTCCTCCTTAATCTGTAATTGCCATGGTTTTGGTTCCGCAGCTGTCTACCGGCATGTATCTGTGATCCGGTCCGATCGGCATATATGGGGATCGGAAAAACAACGTAACATCAATCTTATGCTCGCCCTCCGGAAGTCCTCCCGGATAAATCACCTTAATCGTAGCCGGTTCAATCACCTGCCAGAATTCCGTATAACATTTATCGAACTCTACCGGACTGAATTCTTTTCCGTTGATGCAGAACTTGATCCGCTCCGCCGGTACTTCAAAATCGTCCACCTTTACCTAAATTCATCAATGACAGAAAGAAAATGTCCACGATAGTAACTCAGACGGATATCAAACTGATATCCCATTTTCTTACCATCTACATAATAATGCTTGAGGCTGTCACTTACGACAACATCCACAAAATTCATTCGCATTGCAAATCCCATGTTCTCCCTCTCCTTTTCTTTAGAATTTGATTTCCTTATTTGCCTTCGCAGACTGATAGATCGAATCTAAAATCTTAGTTACGGCAAGTGCTTCCTCTGGTTTTACAAGTGGTTGTGTGCCATTTTTGACTGCCTCTAACCACTGCCTGTTATCAATCGTGCCTTCTTCTCCGCCACCGCCGCCGAAGTATGCAACACCGCCTACCGGGGAGAGTTTTTCTTCCATCAGCTGTCCGTTTCGTCCTCTATTATAAATCAGCTCATTCTTGCTGTAGCTCATACCGGAATGAATCTCAGCTCCTGCTGCGGTACCACAGAGTGTTGTAGAGGCTTCTCTGGATTCAAGAATATTGAGTGCCCAGCTTGCTTCTAAGGAGATAGTTGCGCCATTTTTCATTTTGATAAAGCCCATTGCGGAGTCCTCTACCTCATAGGTCTTTGGATTTCCACGGTCCAAACAGGTTGCCCTCGGTTGCCTGCTCTAAACCGCCCAGCTTGTAGAAAACAGAACCAGATACGCTGTCAATATCGTAATTGTTCATACACCATAAGGTAATATCCAATGCATGTGTTCCGATATCAATGAGTGGTCCGCCGCCCTGTGCTTCCTTATCCATAAATACACCCCAGGTCGGAACTCCTCTTCGTCTTACGGCATGTGCCTTTGCATAATAGATATCTCCCAGATCACCCTTCTGGCATGCTGTGTGAAGGTTCTGTACCTCCGGACGGAAGCGGTTCTGATAGCCTACCGTAAACTGCATGCCGGATTTCTTCCATGCCTCCACCATCTTTTCCGCTTCCACGGTACTGTGAGACATTGGCTTTTCACAATATACATGCTTCTTTGCCTCAAATGCTGCAATTGCGATTTCACTGTGTGATACGTTTGGTGTACAGATATGTACGACCTCAACTGCCGGATTTGCCAGTACCTCGCGATAATCAGCTGTCACCTGTGCACCCGGTACTCCGAACTCTGCCGCTGCCTTCTGCGCACGCTCGATTTTGATATCACAGAAAGCAACGATCTCGTTTAAATCGGAATTGTTTTTAAGTGCTGGAAAATGCTTCTGATTTGCAATTCCTCC
>ENA-OQKA01000215-OQKA01000215.1-human-gut-metagenome-genome-assembly--contig:-NODE-215-length-17315-cov-7.211194_pt1 | contig 17315 bp, 15 predicted proteins | sample MGYA00242644_ERZ504789 | MGnify/ENA primary metagenome ERZ504789 (study PRJEB26092, sample SAMD00036423) | human gut metagenome | host: Homo sapiens | study: EMG produced TPA metagenomics assembly of...
ATTGAATACTGTTTCAGCTAATTTATGTTTGCAGGTTTGGGAGAGATTGTTTCTTTTCCCGCCTTTTCTCTGATTTACATCCCCGAATAAGGGGTGACAACAGAGCGGAACCCAAATGTTAGCTGGACTTCTTAAAACCCATGTTTGCAAACCGGTAATTTTGATTAGCTGTCAGCTAACAAAAATCGGATTGCGTTAGCTGGAAATTGATCATTTTGAATGGAATTTCATGTCACGAACGTGATTAGAAAATAACAAAAGCGTTCGTTGTCAGCTAATCCAGCTAACATTTTCGAACGCTTTGAAGCCCGTCGCCAAGAGGATTTGAACCTCCGACCCCTCGCTTAGGAGGCGAGTGCTCTATCCAGCTGAGCTATGACGACACATGCCGCAAACCCTTGATTTTACTGGGTTTCTGGGATTTTTCCCTTCGGCCATATATAAGATTATCAACTCTTTTTCGAGTTGTCAATCTACAGATTTTTTTGATTTGGTAACATTAGAACGTTCCCCAATTTGGGGAATGCTTTGTTGTCACCTTTGGCATTTTTCAGAATAGATTCGAACTGAAAGTTGTTTTTCATTTTTTCCCTTTGGGGAATGCCTCGGCTTTCTCTTAGGAGGCGAGTGCTCTATCCAGCTGAGCTATATGGACATTTAATCAACACCCATAATATAAGTTACTGTTCACTCCGTTCTCAGTAACTTAACCAAAATTCATTCCAGATTACCTGCGACAATGGGATTTTGGCTTGTATGTCTCGGGACTTTGGCATATTTTTGCAAAAATACCTCGAGGAATAATGGTGTATGAACAGTAACTAATATACTATATTTCAAAGAAAATTACAAGTGCAATCTGGCTTTTCTTATCTAATTTTCTGCTTCCGGATTCCATGTATTATCTTCCAGCTTTTGAATCATCTCACCCAGTTCAACAGTATATGCTACTTTTACATCACTATCCTGTTTAACGATAAACTCAGACAACCCGTAAGCCTGTCCATTATCCGCCCAGTCATAAGTATATCCCAATCTTGTCCATGGATATTCGCCATCATAATAGCTGGAAATAATGTTCGCATCAAACCATGCTTTATAATCCGCATCAACATCTTCGGAGAATGAATCTGTCATTTCTACTGTTCCAATATCCGAAATATATGCCGGACGAAAAACATCTTCCGGTTTTACCCACATAGCTGTAACATAGTTAGATTCATTATCAGGAGTCAGACCAAGCAATTCTTTCATTCTTGTCTGCCAGTCTGTTACACCCTCTTTATTTTCCTGATACCAGTCTTCCAGTTCACCACCTGTAAATGTCCATACATTTCCCCATTCCAGTTTCACATCAGTGCCATCCGGATAACTGTCCGGATATTTATGGAATGTATATAGAAGAACTCTTCCCTCTTCATTATAAACTGCATAAGGCTCTCCCTCATCCAGGCTTACTACCGGAAGAATCTCACCATCCTCAGCAATCATCGCATCTTCAACTGCCTGATCAAAAAGAATCCGCAGATCATCTTCACTTTCAGCAGAGGAATCGGTTTCTGCTGCTTCTTCTGTCTCTGTTGTTTCTTCTGCCTGTACACTTACAGATACCCCGCATGATACAACCATTGCAGAAACCAGAACTCCACTTAACATCCATTGTTTCCATAATTTATTTTTCATATAATATCACCTTCCTTTTTTAGTTTTCCGACTTACCTGCCCCAAGTATATCATAGTAATTCTTTCTTTTCTTACCCATGGAATGAATTGCAAATATTCGGCGTGAAATGTATATTTCTATAGCATTTCCTCGTCAAGTGGATTGCTATAAGCATGTTTCACGTGAAACATATTCTTGTAAATCACAAGATGGCATAGGCGAAATATTCGTCCATGCCATCATAAATCATTTTAATTAATAGTGCAACTGTCCCTGGAGCCATATGATTCCTTTGAATCTACGTCCGATCTTTGGCTCCCCCAGCAAATCATTCTTATTGATACAAACATCAAACTGCATATCATTACAGTCTAATGTAAGCTGGCAGATTTCTTCTCCTGTTATAATGTTCTTGAATGTCATAAAATCCAGAATCTCACCCATGATACTATATTGATCACATTCAATTCCATATGGCATGAAATAGGAATCCACTATAGAAAAAATATCGTCTGTAACTATACGCTGAGAAATCATGGAATATGTATCCATATCCTCCATCGTGAGGCTCTCCATAGCCTCTTCATCACCGTTTCTGGCGGCTGCAATGAGATGATTTCTGTTCTTTGTCAGTTCACGTTCTGCTTTTACTGCTTCTTTATCTTTCTCTACAGGAAAAGGATTTTTCCTTCCCTGGCCAGCCCGGAAAGGGTTAAAGGCTGACCACCCGGAAGTATGTTGCCTTTTTCACGCTGTTGCAGATACTCAGCAGCATTCTGAAGATAGAAAATTAAAGTAACCCCAATTCTCAGATCGTCACAGGCACCTGCAAAAGATTCTTTGTCGTGCATGTCGTTTACTATCACCAACACTCTCCTGTGTTGTAATGCCTGTTCCGACGAAAAAAGGAAATAATAATCCGGATAAAATACGTTGTTTTCATCATACTGCCCGCAGACAGTAATTCCACAATCGCATCCATAATTCTTGGAAAACTCTGCAAACATACCATCAGGGTAGTTCTCTATGACCGTTTTCTCATCATAAGTTTCAACCTACATCCGTAATGATCTGTCTGATACTGCTTCTTTTGGTGATCCTGGAAAAAACCAACTAGCCCTCAGATAACTGTGCATAAGAACACCTCCCTGAAAAAGCTCACCCTCCATTAAGCGTGCTTTTTCTCAATCTTTGTCATACCACCCATGTATGGCTGCAGAGCTTTAGGAATACTTACAGAACCGTCTTCATTCAGGTTATTCTCCAGGAATGCGATCAACATTCTAGGCGGTGCTACAACAGTATTATTTAATGTATGTGCAAGATATTTCTTACCATCTTTTCCGTTTACACGGATCTTAAGACGACGTGCCTGTGCATCACCAAGGTTTGAACAGCTTCCTACCTCGAAATATTTTTTCTGACGTGGAGACCATGCTTCTACGTCAAGAGATTTTACTTTCAGGTCTGCCAGGTCACCGGAGCAGCACTCAAGTGTACGAACCGGAATATCCAGAGAACGGAACAGATCTACTGTATTCTGCCATAATTTATCAAACCACATCGGACTCTCTTCCGGTCTGCAGACAACGATCATTTCCTGTTTTTCAAACTGATGAATACGGTAAACGCCTCTCTCCTCAAGTCCATGAGCACCTTTTTCCTTACGGAAACATGGAGAATAGCTTGTAAGAGTTTTCGGAAGTTCTTCCTCAGGAATGATCTGATCGATAAATTTACCGATCATGGAATGTTCACTTGTTCCGATCAGGTATAAATCTTCACCCTCAATCTTATACATCATGGCATCCATTTCAGCAAAACTCATTACACCTGTTACAACATTGCTTCTGATCATAAAAGGAGGTACACAGTAAGTAAAACCTCTGTTTATCATGAAGTCACGTGCATAGGAGATTACTGCTGAGTGAAGTCTTGCGATATCTCCCATTAAATAGTAGAAACCATTTCCCGCAACACGTCTTGCACTGTCAAGATCAATTCCATCAAAATTTTCCATAATTTCTGTATGATATGGCACTTCAAAATCCGGAACAACCGGTTCACCAAACTTCTCGATTTCTACGTTCTCGCTGTCATCTTTACCGATCGGTACAGATGGATCAATGATATTCGGAATTACCATCATATCTTTGAGAAGTTCTTCCTCTACCTCTTTCTCTCTTGTGGAAAGTTCTTCAATACGGGTTCCGGAAGCAGCTACCTGTTTCTTTACTTCTTCAGCTTCTTCTTTCTTTCCCTGTGCCATCAGTGCACCGATCTGTTTGGAAATTTTATTTCTCTCTGCACGAAGAGCTTCTACTTCCTGTTTGATTTCGCGATTTCTCTTTGTCCAGTTCCAGAACTTTATCCACTAATTCCAGTTTATTATCCTGAAATTTGTTGCGGATATTCTGTTTTACAACTTCCGGATTTTCTCTCACAAATTTAATATCTAACATCTTGTTCCTCCTGAAATATTCTATTACATTATGTAATGATGTCAGGGTAAAATCTGGCAACAACTTTCCCCCTGATATCAATTTATCATATCATGTGCATTCCTGCACAAAACAGATTCTCTTTTAGTATGCTCTTGTTTTCAGCTTTTAAACATTACTGTTCACTCCGTTCACAGTAACTTTTAAAAACTTTATTCTTCAATATTATCCAGTCCAAAATTCACCGCCTTACGAAGTGCCTCTACTTCTTCCTGGCTGAGCATAACGTAGGATTCGCCTTTTACAATTTCTTTCATATACAAAAAACAATTGTCCCGGCTGTGTACTGCATTTAAGATAAGGCCTGTATTCTCTTTGTCCAGCAAAGCCAGCGCAAAACTTAACTTTCCACCTACATCATCAAATGCGTCATACTTTTCTACACCATATTTATTAAACATTTTATCAAGATTCTTTTTGATAAAAAGAAGATCATGATCATGTTCTTCCTTCGCATCATAGAGCTTATCTATCTGAGCGAATTTTCTAACGAATACTTTTTCCAGAGACTGTGCATCTGAACCTTTCATGAACGTCTTATATTTACGTTCCAGACGGCTCAGGCGCATATTCATACTGATATTCCTTACCAGCAGGAAGATAGTAAGAATCAGCAGTATAATAATGATGATCCCGGAATCAATTCCAAGATTTTCAAAAATGCCACTCATATTACTGTCACTCCTAACCAATGGATTCGAAAAGATCTATGATTCTTTCCAGTTCATCCTTGGAATAATATTCAATTTCAATTTTACCTTTGTCATTTTTCTTTCTGTGAATCTGGACTCTGGTACCCATGATACTTTTCATTTTTTCTTCCAGACTCTCATATATTGCATCCTCAGCAGAACTGAATTTGCTCTTCTTTGCTGTTTTTGGCGGCTCCAGCATACGTTTTACAAGCGCTTCTGTTTCACGAACACTTAATTTCTCGTCAAAAACCTTCATTGCAATTGATTCCTGCTTTTCCTTATCTGCTATCGAAAGGATTGCCCTGGCATGACCGGCAGTGATCATCTCATCAATCAGCATCTGCTGCACTTTTTCACTGAGTTTGAGAAGTCTCATTGCATTTGTTACTGCTGTTCTGCTCTTCCCTACACGCTCTGCGATTTCATCCTGTTTCAGATGAAATTCATCAATCAGTCGTTTATATGCCATCGCTTCTTCCACAGGGTTTAAATCTTCCCGCTGAATATTCTCAATCAGGGAAATTTCTACTAATTCCTGCTCAGAAAACTCTTTAACAATTACAGGAATCTCTGTCAGTCCGGCAAGCTTTGCCGCTCTCCATCGTCTTTCACCTGCAATTATTTCATAGTAGTCCTTTTTATTCAGACACAAGAAGTGGATGGAGTACGCCGTACTGTTTAATAGACTCAGACAGTTCCATGAGTGCATCTTCATCGAACTGTTTACGTGGCTGATCCATATTCGGCTCTACACTTGAGATCTTTACGATCATTGCCCCTGTTTTCGAATCTGCTGTTTGCTTCTTTGCAACAGTAGGGTTTGTCTGTTTTTCAGCTACGTCAGATTTCTTCTCTGTTTTAACTGTTTTGGTTATTGTCTTTCTGGCAGGTTCTTTGACAACAGATGTTCTGTCTGGAAAAAATGCATCTAAGCCTCTGCCAAGACCGTTTTTTCTTCCTGCCATTAATTATCCTCCCTGTTGAGCACTTCCTCTGCCAGTAAGCCTGTAGCTTTCTGCTCCTGCTGATCTCGGATCATAGATATTAATCGGCTGTCCATAGCTTGGAGCCTCCGCCAGTCTTACATTACGTGGAATAATTGTTTTATAAATATTCTGATTTAAATTCTCTTTTACGTTTTCCACTACCTGCAGAGACAGGTTTGTTCTTGCGTCATACATTGTGAATACTACGCCTTCCATTTTCAGACGTTTATTCAGTCTTTCTTTTACCAGATCAATGGTATGAATCAGCTGTGAAAGTCCCTCCAGCGCATAATATTCACACTGGATCGGCACTAATACAGATGTAGCTGCGGTTAATGCATTGATCGTCAGCATATTTAATGATGGCGGACAATCCAGTATTATGTAATCATATTTACGTCGAAGCTTATCTGTGATTCCCTTTAAGATAAATTCTTTATCATCGATTCCTACCAGCTCGATTTCTGCACCGGAAAGATTAATATTAGATGGAATCAGGTCAAGATTCTCAACAACATCTTTTACAATCGTGTCTTTCGTTTCTGCCTCTCCAAGCAAAAGTTCATACAATGTATTTTCTATGCCGTTCTTATCAACGCCGAAACCACTGGTAGTATTTCCCTGTGGATCCATATCAATTGCGAGAACCTTTTTCCCTTTTTCTGCAAGACATGCTGAAAGATTAATTGCAGTTGTTGACTTTCCAACTCCGCCTTTCTGATTAGCAACTGCTATAATTCTTCCCAACTTCATTCCTCCTTTATGAGGTTTTAATTGTAGTTATTCCTATTTTGCCTGTTACATTATTTTTTATAATGCCAACAGGCATATGCAGGTTTATTATAACACTTTTATTTTAATCATGCCACATAATGTTTCACGTGAAACATAATGTGCTGACAAGATTGTCCAAGAATATTGTATATTTTGTGGTGATTGACATTTTCTTTTTCCATTCAATCGTTACTCCTTGCGATCATTGTGCTGCTGCGCCAACTTCTCTTCACGCTCCTTGCGGCGCTCCTCCTTAGACTTCTTCTTAGGACGAGTGCTCTGATTGAGAGAAGAAAGATCAATCTTACCCAACACCTTAGGTTCATTTGAAGTATATTTCTTCTCACTCTTCAATGTGAACACGCTAGAAGACTGGCTGTTGTCAGCAGTCTTCTGCTCAGCATTCTGCTGCTGAGCCTCTACATTCTTGTTACCTTGTGCAGCATTCTTCTGACCCTTAAAGTCGTTCATCTTTGGCTGCTGTGACTTTTGCTGATTCTCTTGTTTCATCTCTTGTTTTTGGTGAGATCCATGGTTAGATCTCTGGTCATGTTTTGGCTCATTACGATGAGCTTCTTTCACTGGCGCAGGACTGACGGCAGCAGTCTCATGCTTCGGTGCCTCCGACTTTTTAGCAGCAGACTCTGCAGACTTACCCTTTCCGATGCTATTCAGGTCGATCTTACCCAACGGCTTATACTGCTGCTGGTTGCTCGACTCCAATAAGCTTTCGGCACGATGGTCCTTCTGCTCAGGCGCACGCTTCTTATCCTTGGCCTTTTTGGTAATGAGTTTCTCGGCCTGATCACGAACCTCCTTATCTTGACTGAAGGCATCGTTCAATGCCTTGTATTGCTGGTCGCTGAGTTTGAAGCTCGGTTCGGCCTTGACCTCTCCCAGGTCCTTTCTTTTTTCTAGGAATTCAACTGCCGTCTGAAGTCCTATATTCAATTCACGTAGTGCTTTATTTAATCTGATGCTCATAAATTATTTTATTCTCCTATTTTTAAAGTTAGATTCCCTGCAAGCACTCGCCAGCTAGGGAAATTATTGTTCGAATTCAGCTCTCAATACCTTGAGTACGTTATCCACGGTTTCCTCCTCAAGGTCAGCCTTCTCTACGATCATATCACGTGGTGCATTGAGCACCTGCTTAGCTGTGTCATAACCGATACCCTTGATGGCATCGATAACCCACTGGTCAATCTCGTCAGAGAATTCATCCAAGTAGATATCCTCATCAGCCTCATTCTCATCTACCTCACGGAATACATCGATGGTATATTCTGTCAACATAGAAGCCAACTTGATGTTCATACCGCCACGGCCGATAGCCAGGCTAACCTCCTCAGGCTTCAGGAACACCTCTGCCTTCTTGTTCTCCTCGTCGATGTTCACAGACGTAATATTGGCTGGTGCCAAGGCACGCTGGATAAACAGCTTGGTATTAGAGCTATAGTTGATGACGTCGAGGTTCTCGTTGCAAAGCTCGCGAACGATACCGTGAACACGGCTACCCTTAACACCTACACAAGCTCCAACAGGGTCAATACGCTCATCGAAGCTCTCTACAGCAATCTTGGCACGCTCTCCTGGGAGACGGGCAATGCGACGGATAGCAACCAAGCCATCTGCAATCTCAGGAACCTCAGCCTCCAACAGACGCTGCAGGAAGATTGGCGCTGTACGGCTCAAGATAATCTTAGGATTGTTGTTATCGTTGTCAACACGAAGGATGACGGCACGTACAGTCTCGCCCTTACGATACATATCGCCAGGAATCTGCTCCGTCTTAGGCAACATCAACTCGTTGTTCTCGTCATCAACGATAAGAACCTCGCGCTTCCATACCTGATAAACCTCACCAGAGATTACCTGTCCAACACGGTCTTTATATTTATTGTAGAGTGAGTCGTGCTCAAGTTCAAGAATCTTAGAAGCCAAAGTCTGGCGAAGAGTCAAGATGGCACGGCGACCGAACTTATTGAAATCTACCTTCTCGCTCACATCCTCACCTACCTCATAGTCAGGCTCAATCTTGCGTGCTTCGGTAAGCGTAATCTCCTTGTTCTCATCTTCTACCTCACCATCAGCAACAACGACACGGTTACGATAAATCTCGAAATCGCCCTTGTCTGGGTTTACGATTACATCGAAATTCTCATCACTACCGAAAATTCTGGCAAGTACATTGCGGAAGCTTTCCTCCAATACACTTACCAATGTTGTACGGTCGATATTCTTGGTTTCTTTAAACTCGCGGAATGTATCAATCATACTCGCTGTTAATTCTTGCTCTTTTTTAGCCATAGCTTATTTGAAACTGATTATATATTTTGTATATTTTACTTTATCCATCTGGTAAACATGGTCAACCTCCTGCTTTACAGGACGCTTCTTGCCCTCTACCTTCACTTTTTCTTCTACGCCTACTGTGAAATCATTGCCATCCACAGCCTTCAAGATACCCTTTACCTTGATACCGTCAGCATCGAGCACCTCTACCTCCTTGCCAATGAAGTTGATATACTGCTGTGGAACCTTGAATGGTTGACCCAGACCAGCAGAACCTACTTCCAGCTCATAGTCCTCGTCATCACGACTCAATCGTTCCTCGATATATCTACTCAAAGCCACACAATCTTCAATCCATACACCATCTACATGGTCAATCTCGACTACGATACGATTGTCTGGACTGATTTCAATGTCCACCAAGAAATATTCCTGATCTTGGAGCCATTCATCAACTAATTTTTTTACGACGTTTTTATCTATCATATATACCTATTTAAAATAAAATGAGGAACTCTTGCGAGCCCCTCATTCCACTGAACGTGTGCAAAATTACTAATATTTTTGAAAATCTCCAAAGATTTTTCTGTTTTTTATTCATAACCTGCGCAATTTTAGGCGATTGTGCAAGTTTTTGTTGTTATTTCTTCACAGGATGGAGTATTTTTCCGTATTCTTCCGGAGAATTTAACAACTTGACGGCAGCCTTGACCTGCTTGTCGTAACGCAGGGAATTCTGGATGGCTCCAGCCTGGAAATAATAAGCTGCCACGATGTCATTTTCCAAAAGCTGCTTGATGTAGTCTTTATTGAAATCCAAATCTTTTGCCACATTGTGACTCAACTTCTTTTTCAATGCCTCGAACTCAGGCTTTGCATCCTCGTAATAGCCTTCAAACTTAGCGAGTTTCTCCAAATCCTTGAGATATTTCTCAGTCTCACGGTCGTACTTGAAATCCGCTTTCAGAACGCGGGACTTAAATTCATCATAGTCGGCATCTGTCAAAGCAAAATCCTTGGCTGGTGCGATAGTAGGATGTTTGGCGATGTAATCCACTTCGTAGTTGAGCATCACCTCATTACTGTCGCGGGCACCGGCGAGATAGAAAGCAATGTTTGGCAAGGAATCCGGCTTCACCTCTACATCCGGCTTCACACCGCCTCCATCACGCACCTCTCTGCCACCGGCAGTATAGAACACCTTGGTAAGTGAATCTGGAACATGCTCCACATAGCCGCCTTTGGCATGCTTGTAATTAAGTGCCTGCACGCATCTGCCACTAGGAATGTAATACTTGGCTGTAGTAAGTTTCATCTGTCCATTGTATGGCAAATCCATAGTGGTCTGTACCAATCCCTTTCCATACGTGCGCGTACCTAATATAATAGCACGGTCATAGTCCTGCAGACTACCGCTCATTATCTCGCTGGAACTGGCTGTGTTTCCACTCACCAGAACTACCATCGGCATCACAGAGTCAACAGGTTCTACCGTAGTCTTGTATTCATTGTTGGAACGTTGCAATCTACCCTTCATTTTCAATACAGTCTTTCCCTTTGGCAAGAACATATTGACGATGCTCACGGCCTCGCTCACCGAACCACCGCCATTACTTCTGAGGTCGAAGACGAGTCCCTTGGCTCCCTGCTTCTTCAGGTCGATGAAAGCACGGCGCACATCCTTGGCACAATTATCGGTGAAAGAATTGAAGTTGATATAACCGATACCACCTTCCATCATTCCGTAATATGGCAGGAAAGGCATCTGGATAGTACGGCGAGTTACCTTTACCTTCAGAATCTTACCAGTACTTGGTCGCTTTACCTTCAACATAAAGGAAGAACCCGGTTCTCCACGAAGATGATCGCTTACATAGCTCACTTCCTTATTGGTCATATCCTCGTCATCGATACTCAGGATGATATCACCCTTCTTCAGTCCCACTTCTGCAGCAGGCATATTGGCATAAGGTTCACTGATACACACACGCTGCAACTGGAAGTTATAGCGCACCACAGCACCCACACCAGCATATTTGCCGGTGAGCATATTCTTCAGTTCGTTGACTTTTTCCTCCGGATAGTAGGTAGTATAAGGGTCGAGGCTTCCCAACATCGCCTTAACGCCATTGCCCACCACCTCTTCGGCATCGAGCGTATCAACGTACATCAAGTCAAGATTCTTATAGATGGCATTGAAGATATCCATATTCTTAGCCATCTTGAAGTCGTGATCTTTATCTGTTTGTGCAATAGATGGCACCATGAGGAGCGCCATCAGCAATGAAACCAATACTTTTTTCATGTTTACCTTAGTTATATGATTATTCGACCACAAAAGTACTCATTTCTTCTCGAAAACTGCCATAATTGATGCAAAAAGTAGTGAAAACCACCGAAAAATGCACTTTTTTAAGGAAAAACAGAAAAAAGTTGCCGAAAAATTTGGCTGAATGAAGAAAAGTTAGTACTTTTGCACACGCAAATAAGGAACGCAACATTCCGCAATGCAAAATGCTTCAATAGCTCAGTTGGTTAGAGCACCTGACTGTTAATCAGGGGGTCGTTGGTTCAAGCCCATCTTGAAGCGCAAAAGAGTCGCAGGTTTTATTTGCAGCTCTATTTTTCAAACCAAATGCTTCAATAGCTCAGTTGGTTAGAGCACCTGACTGTTAATCAGGGGGTCGTTGGTTCAAGCCCATCTTGAAGCGCATTACATAAGCCTTGCAAGTTTTCACTTGCAGGGCTTTATTATTTTTAGACATCTTAAAGTTTCCCCCTGTTTACACCCAATGTTCTTAGACTATCCCCCTTTATACTCATCGCAAATCTTTTACATATAATTCTGCAATTAAAAGTATCCTTAAGGAGAATATATTTTTTCCTTAAGGATATTTATTTTTTCCTTAAGGAAACAGTTTCATAGGGTTTTGACAAAAAAAACGGGTGCATTCCGCTTTTTTGACGAAATGCACCCATCTATATTTATTAATGTTATAATACCAGGATTATTCTACATCATTGTTATGATCCAAAGAATCGTTGAAATCCTTAGGAGCCTGCTCCTCGTTACGATGCTCGTAACGACGTGGCTGACGAGCTGGACGCTCACCACGACCCTCATGACGGTCATCACGACGACCGCGACGCTCACCACGCTCTGGACGTGGACGACGCTCACGCTCTACGTAACCCTCTGGCTTCTCCATCAACACACGGTGAGAGAGCTTGTACTTGCCAGTCTTAGGATCAATCTCCATCAACTTCACCTTGATCTTGTCGCCTTCCTTGATGCCAGCCTCTTCAACTGTCTCAAGACGCTTCCAATCGATCTCAGAGATGTGGAGCAAACCATCCTTACCTGGGAGAATCTCTACGAAGCAACCGTAAGGCATGATAGAACGAACAGTACCCTCGTAAACCTCACCAACCTCAGGAACAGCTACGATAGCCTTGATCTTAGCCAAAGCAGCATCGATAGAATCCTTGTTAGGAGCAGATACCTGTACGTGACCCTTACCATCAGTCTCCTCGATAGTGATAGTAGCACCAGTATCCTCCTGCATCTGCTGGATAATCTTACCGCCAGGGCCGATAACAGCACCGATGAACTCCTTAGGAATATCGAATGCTACGATACGTGGAACCTGTGGCTTCATCTCAGCACGTGGCTCAGAGATAGTCTCCATCATGCAGTTGAGGATGTGCTCACGACCAGCCTTAGCCTGCATCAAAGCCTCCTCGAGAATCTCGAAGCTCAAACCGTCGCACTTGATATCCATCTGTGTAGCGGTCAAACCATCGCGGGTACCTGTGGTCTTGAAGTCCATATCACCCAAGTGGTCCTCATCACCGAGGATATCACTGAGGATAGCGTACTTGTCCTCACCTGGGTTCTTGATAAGACCCATAGCGATACCAGAAACTGGCTTCTTCATTGGAACACCTGCATCCATCAGGGCGAGAGTACCAGCACAAACAGTAGCCATAGAAGAAGAACCGTTAGACTCCAGGATCTGACTTACCAAACGTACGGTGTAAGGGAAGTCTGCAGGAATCTGACCCTTCAAACCACGCCATGCCAAGTGACCGTGACCAATCTCACGACGGCCTACGCCGCGCTGAGCCTTAGCCTCACCTGTAGAGAATGGAGGGAAGTTATAGTGAAGGAGGAAGCGCTGGTAGCTCTTCTCGAGCACACCATCGATAAGCTTCTCATCCATCTTTGTACCGAGAGTACATGTAGAGAGAGACATGGTCTCACCACGCTGGAAGATAGCGCTTCCGTGAGGCATTGGGAGTGGAGACACCTCGCACCAGATAGGGCGGATATCTGTAGTAGCACGACCATCAAGACGCAAGCCCTCATCGAGGATGCAACGACGCATAGCATCGCGCATTACGTCATCATAGTAGCGGGTAGCCTCAGCGTGCTTCTCCTCCAAGTCTTCCTCAGAGAGATCGGTATGAGCAGCGTCATACTTCTCAAGGAAGTCAGCCAAAACCTTGTCGAAAGCATCCTGACGAGCATGTTTCTCCAAAGCCTGATGGTTGATATCATAAGCAGGCTTGTAAAGCTCAGACTTGATCTGCTCACGGAGTTCCTCGTCGTTGATCTCATGATCATACTCACGCTTCACGTCAGTACCCTTCTCCTTAGCCAACTCATACTGGAGCTCGCACATAGGCTTGATAGCCTCGGCAGCAGCCTTGAGGGCGCCGATCAGATCCTGCTCAGAAACTTCCTTCATCTCACCTTCCACCATCATGATGTTCTCCTTGGTAGCACCAACCATGATATCCATGTCAGCCTCTTCCATCTGCTGGAATGTAGGGTTAACAACATACTCACCATTGATACGAGCTACACGAACCTCAGAGATGTAGTGCTCGAAAGGAATATCTGAACAAGCCATGGCAGCTGAAGCAGCGAAACCTGCAAGGGCATCTGGCTGGTCAACACCATCGGCTGAGAGCAACATTACCTGTACGTAAACTTCTGCATGGTAGTTAGAAGGGAAAAGTGGACGCAAAGCACGGTCCACAAGGCGAGAGGTAAGGATCTCCTCGTCGCTAGCCTTGCCTTCGCGCTTGGTGAAACCACCAGGGAAACGGCCAGCAGCACTGTACTGCTCACGGTAATCTACTTGCAAAGGCATGAAATCTGTACCCGGAACTGCATCCTTTGCTGCACAAACAGTTGCGAGAAGCACTGTGTTACCCATGCGGAGAACCGCAGCACCATCAGCCTGTTTTGCAACTTTTCCGGTCTCAATTGTGATGGTTCTTCCATCAGGCAACTGAACACTTTTTGTAATTACGTTCATCTAATTATTAAAACTTATTGTTTTGTCTAACATCTAATATCTAAAACGGTGCAAAGATACCTCTTTAATAATTAATAAACGAATATTTGGGCAACTATTTTCTACTTTTTTAATAATTTTATCTATCTAAGGTGCATTATTCCCGATTTTATTACTACCTTTGCAGTCGATAATTTCGCAAAATACTAAAATTCATGAAGATATCTAGAATCTATTCAGCGGCAGTGATTATGGTAGCTGCGCTGGCTCTCACTTCTTGTAACAACAAGAAATTTCATATCAACGGTAATATTACCGAGGCTCAGGACTCTATGCTCTACCTGGAGAACCTCAGCCTGAATGGTCCGGTGAAGATCGACTCGGTGAAACTGGGTGAAGATGGAACCTTCGCTTTCGAAGAGAATGCGATGGACAGCATCACTCCTGAATTCTACCGTCTCCGCATTGCCAACCAGAGCATCAACCTCAGTATCGACTCAACCGAGACCGTCAACGTGAAGGCAGCTTATCCTCAGATGAGCTACAAGTACGAGGTGGAAGGCTCAGAGAACTGCAGCAAGATCAAAGAGCTTTCGCTCAAGCAGATGACTCTGCAGAGCAACATCAATGGCATCATCAAGAGCCCTAACATCGGGGTAGATTCCATGGATGTTATCGTAGCCCGCATGCTGGCTGCATACAAGCAGGATGTAAAGACCAACTACATCTTCAAGGAGCCGATGAAGGCTTCCTCTTACTATGCACTCTTCCAGACTATCCAGTTGGGCAACACCAACTCACTCATCTTCAACCCTCGCAATAACAAGGATGACGTGAAAGTATTCGCTGCCGTAGCTACAAGCTGGGATACTTACTATCCAGGCGCAGAGCGTGGCAAGAACCTGCACAACATCGCCATCGAGGGTATGAAGGATATCCGTATCATTGACAGGCAGCGTGCACAGCAGCAGATTGAGGCAAGCAAGGTGAGCGTGAACGGATGCATCGAAATTGCCCTGCAGGACAACAAGGGACAGGTTCGCCGCCTCTCTGATCTCACCGGCAAGGTGGTATTGCTCGATTTCCATATCTTCGCCAGCAACGAGAGCACCAAGCGCATTATGATGCTCCGTGAGCTTTACAACAAATATCATGCTGCCGGACTGGAAATCTATCAGGTTTCCGTAGATCCAGATGAACACTTCTGGAAAACATCTACCGCTGCCCTTCCATGGATCTGCGTACGTGAAGAGAACGGTATCCAGGGAACAAGTCTCCAGCTCTATAACGTACAGAGCATCCCTACCTTCTTCCTCATCGACAGAAGCAATACTCTGAGAGCCCGCGACATACAGATCAAGGACATTGATGCAGCCATCAAGAACCTTCTTTAATACGAGCTTTCATACAACAGACAAGTCGGAAGTCTGGACTTTTCTCCAGACTTCCGGCTCCTATCATCCAATACGAGCTACAATAGATTAACAGCAACAATAAATTTTAAGCACTAAAAAATGAACAAGAAACTTTTAGCTTTCGCAGCATTGGCTCTCGTAACAGCAGGAGCAAACGCTAAAGTAAAGTTGCCACACATCCTGGGTGACAACATGATTATCCAACAAGATTCAGAAGCCAACCTCTGGGGTTGGGACAAGCCTGGTACCCTGGTAGAGATAAGCACCTCATGGTCGCAGCAGAAATATTCTGCAAAGACCGGAAAGGATGGCAAGTGGGCTGTCAAGGTACAGACTCCAAAAGCTAGCTACACTCCACTCTCCATTACCTTCGATGATGGCGAAAAGACTACCCTCAATAATGTACTGGCTGGTGAAGTATGGGTCTGCGCCGGACAGAGCAATATGGAGATGCCGGTAAAAGGTTTCGGCAACTGCCCTGTAGAAGGCTACAACAAGGCTGTATTGGAAGCCAACCAATATAAAAGTGTACACTACGTGAAGATTCCTAGCGTGATGAGCAGCAAACCGCTGGATGACGCCAACTGCGAATGGAAGGAGATTAATCCGGAAACCGTGGGCGATGCATCTGCCACCGGATATTTCTTTGCACAGGTTGTCAACAAGGCGCTCGACGTACCAGTGGGACTGGTGATGGCAAACAAGGGCGGAAGCCGAGTAGAAAGCTGGCTCGATCGTGACTATCTGAAAAAGAACACGAAAGAAGACCTCGACTCCCTCAAGATGACGAAGAATCCTAAGTTCAAGTGGGACTTCCTCTACCCTCTTCTCTGGGGCAACGGAACCTTCCATCCTATCCTCAACTATAGCGTGAAGGGAATCCTCTTCTATCAAGGCTGTTCCAACGTGGGCGACCCGGCAGGTCAATACACACAACGTCTTGCCGACCTCGTAGCCCAGTGGCGCAGAGACTTCAAGCAGGGCGAACTGCCATTCTATTTCGTGCAGATTGCACCTTATCATAATGGCGATGTGAATGGTGATGCAGGTCCAAGACTTCGCGAGCAGCAGTTTAATGCTGCCAAGATCATCCCGAACAGTGGCATCGTCTGCACCGAAGATCTGGTTTATCCATACGAGGTAGAGCAGATTCACCCATGCCAGAAGCAGCCTGTAGGTGAGCGTCTGGCTCTTCAGGCACTCAGCAAGACCTACGGTATGAAGGGACTCTTCTGCGAGAGTATGACTTTCAAGGAGATGAAGATTGTTGGCGACACTGTGAAGGTTCACTTCGACAACACCTACGGAGCCTATAACCGCTTTGAAGGCATCAAGGGCTTCGAGGTAGCCGGCGAAGACAAGGTGTTCCATCCTGCCACAGCCAAGCATTTCTGGCAGGAAGGCAACGACGGATGGAACGAGTGCATCGTCGTAACCAGCCCTGAAGTCAAGAAGCCGGTAGCTCTGCGCTACTGCTTCCGCAACTTCCAGCTCGGCAACATGGCAAATGCAGGCGGTCTGCCTCTCTTCCCATTCCGAACAGACAATTGGTAATTAACTAAAGTTTCGCAAGTGAAAATTCACAAGCGTGATTTAACGTAATTTTGGAATAAAAAAGGCTCTGAAGTTTGTATAACTCACAGAAAATGAGTATCTTTATAATCGCTAAACAATAAAGAT
>ENA-OQKA01000217-OQKA01000217.1-human-gut-metagenome-genome-assembly--contig:-NODE-217-length-17093-cov-3.130261_pt1 | contig 17093 bp, 16 predicted proteins | sample MGYA00242644_ERZ504789 | MGnify/ENA primary metagenome ERZ504789 (study PRJEB26092, sample SAMD00036423) | human gut metagenome | host: Homo sapiens | study: EMG produced TPA metagenomics assembly of...
TTATATTTAAGCCAGAATGAGTCGACGAGTTGATTTTGAGACAATTTTGAAGGATAAAGTTTTTTATTTCAAGGCGAAAAAACGCGACATTGCAGTGGCTACAGCAACCGAATTCGGACAAATATACCGCAAAGTGGGCGTGCAGATTGTGAGAATGATTTTTCAAACACGCTCTAATACAACAAAAAGTGAGGCAGGCATATGGAAGAAATTCTATATGCCTGCCTCACTTTTTTATAGATTCGTTTATTCTTTTACTCTTCTGTACTGTCCGTTTCCTGAGAATCTGTATTCTCCTCTTCGGATGTATCAGAATCGTTTGTTGTGCCGGCTGTTTCAGATGTGCTGTCATCGGACTCTTCTATGCTCTCACCTGGCATATCTGTTGAATCTGATTTAGTATCATCTGTTGTTGCTTCGTCTGAATCTGTCTTATCTGAACTGTCTTCTTCTGTTCCGACAACTGATTCAAATGCTGTGAACAGTTCTTTTACATTTCATCTTATTTACGAGATATACTTTATTATCCACCACTGCCGCATAATAGTTTGTATCGTAGCTATAGTATGCAACTTCCTGTGTATCACCGTCTTCTTCTGTAAATATAGCTGTCAGTTCTGCATCACCGTCAGGTTCATATTTATCTGTCAGACGTTTCTGAGCCGTCATATTGATCAGTTTATTGTAGAATGTTGTAAATGTTGTTTCATCCAGATCAGAACCATTCAGTTTATAGGTAACTGTTTCTGTATCGTTTCCATCATCATCTGTGGATGTTTCACGTGAAACATTTACTTTATAATCACTGCCCTGATAATTTACTTTGAGGCTTCCGAGGCTGTTTAAAGATACATAACTTACTGTCATATCCCAGAAGTCTTCTTCTGATTTATCAGTGAGTGCGGATAGAGTATCCGTTGACATCGTATAGACTTCATTGCTGTCATTTACCATGACATATCTGCTGTTGTCATCTGTTTCATTTCCAACAAGAATTGTAAGCTGCTTATCTGCCATCTTAGTTTCTTCTTCCGAAGAATCCTCATTGTCTGATGCACTGTCTGAGTTTTCTGATGTTTCATCCGTAGTTTCACTTACACTTTCGTCTGATTCTGTATCCTGTTCAGCATCGTCACTGCTTTCTTCCACAGATGAAGCATCTTCATCTGCCGTCTCACCGGAAGCTGTCGTATCATCTTGTGTGTCTTCATCAGTGTTATCATCAGCAACTTCTTCCTGATAATCTACTGTGATTGTTGCATATGGTTTATCCAGACCATATTTGCTCTTGTCGTCACATTTATAATCTGCAAGTGAACTATATGCCATGCTTCCGAATGAAGATACCAAAGAACTTACGGTAGCTGAGTCTGCTTTTTCTTCATCCTCGCTGCCTTTTACTGACCAGGTACTTGTATCTTCGTCTTTTGATAATTCATAGGAATTATCGCCGTCTACAGAAATTTTTGTAATGGTATCTGTATTGGAAATTGCAGGGAAATCTTCCATCTGCGCATAATCATTCAATGATTTGGTAAACGGCTCTACGCAGGAAGAATCTATCAGGTATACTGTCTTCTCATCATCATCTTTTCTTACATAATACTGACTGGTGGAGGAATTTTCATCTCCCACATACAGTGTAGTTGTTATGTCATCGCCATCTTCCTCATCAGATTTTGTTACAATCTTAATCGTGTTTGACGGAGAGTCCAGACCATATTCTGAAAGATCATCTACGTCCTCCAGAACTCTGTCTGAATCGACAGATGCAATAGCAGATGCTGCACTGTCCAGAGTAGTCTGATTTACCGGAAAATCTGTTTCGTCTTTCTTTACCCAGCTGTCATCATCTTTTTCAAATGTTGTCTCTGTATCATCAACCATAAAATCCAGAGATTTAATGTTATCTGTTGATGCAGTAAATACAGTTGTGCTTTCTTCAGAATCTTCTTCGGATTCTTTCTGCTCCTGATGGGCTACGTAGGTTTTTACACCTGCGTAAGCCCCGCAGCAGACACCAAGAACTACAACTGCAAGAACCATTTTTACAGTTTTATTCTTCATTTAAGCTTTTCTCCTCTTCATCCAAACTGCAAACCCTACAACAAGGAAGAATCCAGGAATCAGACCGATGGTGCAGATCTTCCAGAATGCAGCATCATAGTCTGTAAGTGTCAGATTAGATACAGACAGGCTCTTGGATGGGATAGATACGGTTGCACTGTCTTCTGTGTCTGTCATCCACTTCAGAGATTCGATGATCAGCTTCTCATTTCCGCCGGATACCATCTGATTTACCTGTGATTCCATCAGATTGGAAGTTGAATAGTATACGATCTGCGTTTCTTTGTCATCATCCAGAGTCTCTGTGATGCTTACTCCCAGATCAAATGGGCCAGCTTCGTCTCCGTCTTCTTTCTCCAGAGTATCACTGTTCAGATCTGTCTTGGAATATGCCTGGTCTGATGTGGTGAGGATACTGTTGATCGTTACGGTATCTCTTACATCATCCATTTTTTTGATTCCCTGTGCATAAGGTACAAGTACATAATATCCTCCGGAAACAGTCTCAGAGCTTGCATCTGTGCTGTTTATAGTCGGAACCAGATAATATGGCATCTGCATTGCATAATGCTGATTATCACCTTCAAATACGATTCCAGCTTCTCTCTGAACACCATAGTTTTCCAGAACTGCATCAAAGTTTGGCAGGTCTTCTGTTGTATAATCAGAGAAAATCATCGCCTTTCCGCCATTTTCAAGATAATCAATAATAGCAGTCTTTTCATCTTCTGAAATATCTGTGGACGGAGAATCAATGAACAGGCAGTCTGCATCATCCGGAACACTTCCCTCTGTAAGAAGATTCAGAGACTGAATATCCATGTTTGCCTTCTCGATGTCTTCTTTGATAGTAGAATCCATCTCCTTCTCACCATGTCCCTCGAGTGTATAAAGGATCGGGAGATCTTCGGATGTTACATATCCGATCGCACTTGTGATCTGACCTTCACCGTCGAAACCGGTAGTCTGAGAGCTGTAGGTCTGATAATCAATTGTGCTCTCATAGATATTGTTGTAATCAATGACTTTATTTCTGTCGCCGCATACAACGATCAGACTGTTTGCAGAAAGATCATCACTTGTATATTCCGTTACAAATTTAGGATTTACTACAGGATCCTTCTGCTCTACTTTAATATGCTTGGATTCATCTTCATATTTCTTAAGCAGATTGGTAATATTCTCATCTTCAGAACCGCTCTGTGCAATCTGGTAAATTGTTACGTCCTTGTCCAGATCTTTCAGCATTGCTTTTGTATCATCACCAATACTGTAGAGTTTCTGGCTGCTGATATCAATTTCTGAATATTTGGACGGAATCGCATTTACGATCATGTTGAGCACTACAACTACTGCAATAAATATCACTGACATAACCATTGTGTAAGAGCCGTTTTTGATATGCTTCTTACTGATGGTGCCAATCAGTTTCTTTTTGTCAAATTTTTTATGGTTATTATTTTTCATCTTTTCTTTCAGTTTCATTTTCTTTCACCTCCCCACTAATTCCAGCGTCTCTTCAAAATAGACTGTGTTGTAAGGAACAGGCATACTGCGATCACAGAAAGAAAATATACAATTCCTTTTATATCAAAGATGTTACTTGTAAAATTATCAAAGTGTCCGCTCAGATTAAACACATCCAGGACTTTCTGAATACCGCCCTCAAAAATACTGGATTTTACTACATAAATAATAATCAGTGCCACTTCTCCGATCACACCGATCACTGCTGAGATCAGAATATTCTTGATCATGGTATAGATAATGATGGCTGCTGCCAAGATCAATAACCCAAATGTCACGCATGTCGACATAGATGTCTGAGAGAAGAAGGAAGAAATACCATTCATCATGTAAAATGCAAATAAGAAAACAAATGTGAGTACCGCTGCAATTACCTGGCTCTCAGTTAATGCTGACATAAATACACCGATTGCAATATTTGCACATCCCAGGAGAAAGAATCCCAGGACTGCTGTATATGCAGATGCAAACTCTACTGTGCCAAACCTGGACATAATCAGCGGATAAGTACACATAACTGCCATCGGAACAGCAAATACAGTTACCAGTGCAAGATATTTACCTATTACAATACCGCTCACAGAAACCGGTGCTGTCAGAAGCAGCTGATCTGTTTTCTGTTTTCTTTCCTCTGCAAGTACACGCATAGTCAAAATCGGTACTCCGATCAGGAATGCAAAGGTAATTGCACTTAAGGTGTATTCAAATTTCGGATATGCTGCTGAAAGCTGATATGCTGAAAAATAAATACCTGTCAGTACAAGAATGAAAAAGATAAATAAATATCCTACCATGGATGTCAGGTAACTTTTCAGCTCTCTTTTATATATAGCTGTCATGGTTATTTCTCTCCCCCTTTATCATTATTCTGTTCTTCCGGTATTTCTGCTGATGTCTGTTTTACGTTTGTCTCGTTTGATTTACCGGCATCAGTATCTTTATCTTCAGGTGTATTTGGGACTTCGTCTGCAGATATTGGTTTATCGGATGCAGTAAGTTCAAGGAAGATTTCCTCCAGTGATACTTTCCTGGACTTCATCTCATAGATTGGGCTGTTAATCTCCGACATTTTGTAGAATACTTTTTCCCGAATGTCATTCTGCTCCTCTGTTGAAACTTTCACACTCCAGAGATTCTGTTTCTCATCTTTTTCCATTGTTACGCTGTTGACTCCCTCGATTCCCTCGAGAGCCTGCCTGATCTGTGTTTTTTCACCTTTAATAAGCATCTCCAGCGTATTGGATCCCTCTGCAAGTTTTCCAAGATTCTCAGGAGTATCGCTTGCTACCAGTTTTCCATGAGAAATGATCAGCACGTAATCGCATACCGCGCTTACTTCAGAAAGTATATGCGAGCTGAGAATAACGGTATGTTTCTTTTTTAATTCTTTAATTAAGGTTCGGATTTCAATAATCTGTTTAGGGTCAAGACCTACTGTCGGCTCATCCAGGATGATCACCTCCGGATACCCCATAATCGCCTCAGCAAGACCAACTCTCTGTCTGTAACCTTTTGACAGGTTCTTTATCAGACGGTTTCTCATGTCTGAAATCTTTACCATATCCATGACTTCTTCGATCATGTTTGCTTTTTTATCTTTTGGGATTTTCTTGAGATCTGCCACAAATTTCATGTATTCCAGGACAGTCATATCAAAATAGACCGGCGGCTGTTCAGGCAGATAACCGATACATTTCTTTGCCGCTTCCGGTTCTTCGAGGATATCGTGTCCGTCAATTTTGACGGTTCCTTCGGTGGATGCGATGTATCCGGTTATCATATTCATTGTAGTGGATTTTCCTGCACCGTTTGGCCCCAGAAATCCATAGATTTTGCCTTTCTCTATTTTAAAGGAAAGGTGGTCAACTGCCGTATGGTTACCATATCGTTTGACCAGATTGTTTACTTCAATCAATGTGTTCTCCTCCTCTTAATTTTTGCCAAAATAAATATAGAAAATGTCCCCAGGTGAAACAGAGAATGGGGGAACCCGAGGACATCTCTATAAAAATAGTTTATGATGAAGTTGTGATGAAATTAGGATAAAAGTGTGATTATTCTGTGATGTTTGTTTGAAAAAAATAGCTGTCCCGAAATCTCGGCATTTTTTGCCAGAAGATTTCATGAGACAACTATACATAGATTTATTATGACAATGGTTCTTTTAATGGTGTTCCTGCTTTACGCGGATACTTTCCAGGTGTAGATTTTTTCTTATTTATAATGACAAGGGATCGGTCAATCTCGGAGTCCGGCAATTTAAAGTATGTGATGTCTTTCACCTGACCACCGAGGATATTGATTGCTTTCTCTGCTTCTTCTGCCTCTTCCTGTACAGTTCCTGATTTATAGGAAATGAAAGTTCCTCCTGTCTTTACATAAGGAAGACAATATTCTGACAGAGTTGCAAGGTTTGATACTGCCCTGGATACACAGAGATCATATTTCTCACGATACTCTTTATTTTTTGCATACTCTTCTGCTCTTCCATGAATCGCCTTAATCCCTTCTAATCCAAGAAGCTCAAAACTTTCCTCAAGGAAGTTTACCCTCTTTTTCAGAGAATCCAGCAGACATGCCTCCAGATGTGGAAAAGCAATTTTCAAAGGCACACCTGGAAATCCGGCACCTGTACCGATGTCCATAATTGTTTTACTTTGTCATATCAATGGCTTTTACACAGGTCAAGACTGTCAAGAAAGTGCTTTGTAAGAACTTCCTCAAACTCAGTAATACCTGTCAGATTCATAACCTTATTTTTTCTACCAGAAATTCATAAAACTGGATAAACTGATTTTTCTGCTTCTGGCTCAGCTCTATACCCAGTTCTCTGCATTCCATTTTCCAATGTCGTCAGATTATACGGCATGTATTATTCTTCCTTTTCTACCTTTATTTATTATTTTGTATATTTTACGAGGGTTGTTTTATGTGCTTTTATGATTTTATCTGTTATTTATAGTCCGTTATTTTACTCTTTTATGTACTATTTTAATATTTTTTGCCAATTTCTTGTTTTTATAAGCACATTAAAGCGTATTATATTAATTATTTCGTACTGGAAAGATACACCAGTAAAACTGATATATCAGCAGGAGAAACTCCTGAAATTCGGGAAGCCTGTCCGATTGAAATCGGTCTGTATGCTTCCAGTTTCTGACGTGCTTCGATTCTCAGGCTTCCAACTTTCTCATAATCAAGATCTGTCGGGATTTTCTTTGCTTCCAGTTTCTTAAACTGTTCTACCTGTTTTAACTGTCTGCGGATATATCCATCATACTTGATGTTAATGTCAACCTGTTCCTGTACATCCCATGGCAGCTCCGGACGTTCTTTATCAAGTGGTTTGATTGCTTCATAAGAAAGTTCCGGACGGCGGATCAGTTCTGCCAGAGTGGTTCCGGATTTCAGCGGTGTGCTGTTATAGCTTTCCAGAAGGGTCTGAACCTCTTTGTTTGCTCCGATATTTGTATGTTCTACTCTGCTGATCTCTGTTTTTATCTGTTCTTCTTTCGTAAGGATTTTCTGATAATCCTCTTCACTGATGAGCCCTGCCTGATATCCCTTTTTACGAAGTCTCAGATCCGCATTATCCTGTCGGAGAAGTAATCTGTACTCCGCTCTGCTGGTCATCATTCTGTATGGCTCATGGTTTTCTTTTGTTACCAGATCATCAATAAGAACACCAATATAAGCCTCAGAACGGTCAAGAATCAGCTGTTCCTGACCTTTAACTTCCAGAGCAGCATTAATTCCTGCGATCAGTCCCTGCGCCGCTGCTTCTTCATACCCTGAGCTTCCGTTAAACTGACCGCCGCTGAACAGTCCTTTGATTTTCTTAAATTCCAGTGTAGGATATAACTGACGTGGATTAATACAGTCATATTCGATGGCATATGCATTTTTTACGATTTTTGCATGTTCCAGTCCCGGTACGGAATGATACATTTCTTCCTGCACATCTTCCGGCAGAGAACTGGACATTCCACCAATATACATCTCATTTGTATAGAGACCTTCCGGCTCAATAAATACCTGATGACGGTTCTTATCTGCAAAACGGACTACTTTATCTTCAATTGACGGGCAATAACGCGGACCGGTTCCTTCGATCATACCGGAATACAACGGAGAACGGTCAAGGTTTGCACGAATGATCTCATGAGTTTTCTCATTTGTATATGTCAGCCAGCAGGATTTCTGCTCTATCTGAACATCTTCCGGATTAGTTGAGAATGAAAATGGTACAACTCTCTCATCTCCAAACTGTTCCTCCATTTTACTGTAGTCAATTGTATTTCCGGCAATACGGGCAGGTGTTCCTGTTTTAAAACGGAACATTTCAATTCCCAGCTCTTTCAGAGAATCAGTCAGATAGTTGGCTGCCTGCAGTCCGTTTGGTCCTGTATAATTACTTACATCACCGTAAATACATCTTGCTTTTAAATAAGTTCCTGTACAGAGGACCACAGCTTTACAGTTATAAGTTGCACCGGAATATGTTTTTACCCCTGTAATCTTTCCGTCCTCGACCAGAAGTTTTGTTACTTCTCCCTGTTTAATAGTCAGATTAGGTGTATTTTCAAGTGTTTTTCTCATTTCATTGCTGTATGCCTGTTTGTCAGCCTGCGCACGTAAGGAGTGCACTGCAGGTCCTTTGGAACAGTTAAGCATTTTGGACTGGATAAAGGTCTTGTCAATATTTTTTCCCATTTCACCGCCCAGGGCATCAAGCTCTCTTACCAGATGGCCTTTGGAACTGCCACCTACGTTCGGGTTACATGGCATTAATGCGATACTGTCTACACTTACAGTAAACATCACTGTATTCAGGCCCAGGCGCGCACCCGCAAGTGCTGCTTCACATCCGGCATGACCGGCACCGACTACAACAATATCATAATCTTCTACTAACGTTCTCATTTTGTCTCCTTTTATTTTACAACTGCTCATTCTATTCTTTCAAAAATCGCCGAAGGCGATTTTTTGATTTTTATTTACCCATGCAAAACTTGCTGAATATCTCATTTACCAGATCTTCACCAACAGACTCTCCGAGGATTTTACCCAGATTTTCATATGCATTCATAAGATCTATAGAAAAGAAATCTTCCGGCATTCCCCTTTCGATACTGTTTCTGACCAGATCAAGGCTTCTGTCAGCCTCTTCCAATGCTGCTTTATGACGGGCATTTGTAATATATACCTCATCATTAAAGGAAATCTCTCCTCCAAAAAACATATCTTTAATCTGTTCTTCCAGTTCTGTAATGCCTTTTTCTTCTTTTGCAGAAATCGGAATTACAGGATGTCCTGTTTTTTCTTTCAGGATTTCCGGCTGGATTTCCGGCTGAAGATCAGTTTTATTATACAGGATAATCGCCTTTTTTCCAGTAAGCATTTCCATGATTTCTTCATCATTTTCGTCAAGCGGAACAGAAGAATCCACTACATAAAGAATCAGATCTGCTTTCTGTGCCATTTCTCTGGCTCTGTCTACCCCTATTTTTTCCACAATATCCTTTGTTTCCCGGATTCCGGCTGTATCAATAATCTTCAGAGATATTCCATGAAGTGTGATATATTCCTCCAGAATGTCTCTGGTCGTTCCTGCAATATCTGTCACAATAGCCCGGTTTTCTCCGATCAGAAGATTTAACAGTGAGGATTTTCCGGCATTTGGTTTTCCAAGGATAACTGTCTGGATTCCCTCCTGGATCATCTTTCCGTCAGAAGAAGTTTTCAACAGGCGCTTCACTTCTTTCTGTTCATTATCCACAACTTCCAGAAGTTCCTGGGGATATCCATCCAGACTGATATGTTCCGGATCATCCAGTGCCGATTCTATATATGCAATGTGATAAATCAGCTTTTCTCTGATATCTCGGATTGCTTTCTGCACAGAACCTCTTAACTGATCCATGGAACTGCGAAGCGCATATTCATTTTTCGCCTGTATAACATCCATAACAGCCTCTGCCTGGGACAGATCCATCCGTCCGTTCAGGAAGGCACGTTTGGTAAATTCTCCTGGTTCTGCAATTTCGGCACCATTTTTCAGCACTGTATCCAAAACCCTCTGCATAGCATATACACCACCATGACAGTCTATTTCTACTGTATCTTCTCCTGTAAAAGTCCTCGGTGCATGCATGATCATTACCAGAACCTCATCAATCAGTTCCTCTCCATCATAAATATATCCATAATGAATGGTATGAGTCGGAACTTCTTTTATTTTTTTCTTCCCGCCTTTTGATCTGTAGATACGGGAAATCACATCCATGGCATTCTCGCCGCTGATACGGATGATTCCGATTCCGGACGCACTCATGGCTGTGGAAATTGCTGCGATTGTTGTTTCCATTTTTTTCTCCTCACTTGCCTGTTCTATAATAGTTCCGCCCCTGCGGAACAGTAGACTGTTACAATAATTCTGTCATCTTATATACATAACAGGAAAATCACACTGACTACTGTTATTTTTTCGTTACTTTTCACACACCACTATCCCGCGAGGTGTTTTGGCATGAATATGCCAAAATCCCGAGACATACAAGCCAAAATTCCATTGCCGCAGGCAATCTGGAATGAATTTTGGCTACGTTACTGTGAACGGAGTGAACAGTAACATTTTTTTCTGCAAGTGTGTAATCTCTCTGGTATATATACAAGACTTTCCGTAAAATAAAAATGTTACTCCAGGCAAAAGTACACACGCAAAGTTACGTGTTATTCACGCTTTCACCTAGAATAACATTCTTTTTTCATATCTGCAATGAAGCAGTCATATTATTAATTTCTTTTTAATTTTACCACTACATGACGGTAAGGCTCTTCACCCTCACTGACTGTCTCAACGAATTTATTTCCCTGGAGAGCAGAATGGATAATTCTTCTCTCATAAGGATTCATTGGCTCAAGAATAACCGGCTTGCGGGTTTTTCTTACTTTATAAGCAATACCTCTTGCAAGGTTCTCAAGAGTTTCTTTACGGCGCTTGCGGTAATCTTCTGTATCAAGTTTTACACGAATGTAATTTGATTTACCTTTATTTACCACAAGACTCGTCAGATACTGAAGAGAATCCAGAGTCTGGCCTCTCTTGCCGATAAGGATTCCCATATCTTCGCCTTCAAAGTCAACTTCCAGACTTCCGTCCGTTGTGTTATATTCAGATGTAATCTCTACTTCTCCAAGATTCATGGACGCAAATACATCACGAAGGAATACCTTTGCTCTGTTTTCTACTTCTTTAATCTCTTCCTGATCTGTAAGGATCTCAACAGGCTTTGCCGGTTTAGTCGTCTTTTCTCTGACTTGTTTCTCTTTTGGCTCTCTGAATTCTCTCGGCTGTTTTTCTTTTGCAGCCCTTTCCTTTACAGGTTTTGGCTGTCTTGGTTTCTCAGAAACAGCTTTCGGCTCTTTGATTTCTTTCTTTACCGGTTTTATAGCTTCCGTTTTCTTTTCTTCCTGAACCGGGGCTTCCTCTTTGAAGGAATCGAGTTTCACTGTCTCTACGATCTCCTTCATTTCTTCTTCCTCAGAAACCGACTCAATCTTACGAACCTTAATTACTGCAGGCTTGCTTCCGATTCCGAAAAATCCGTTGCTGCCTTCACTTATTACCTGAATCTCAAGCTGGTCACTGGATACGCCAAGCTCGATACATGCTTTTGTAATTGCTTCACTCTTTGTTTTCGCTGAAAACTGGATATAATCCTCCATGCCAACCCCTCCGTTCCTGACTACTTCTTCTTATTACGCTCATCAAATGCTTTTACCAGATTGGCCTTTGCAGTAATGCTGCCAGGTTTTGCATTCGCAGCGTCTTTGTAAGCTTCTTCAACCTTCTTGGCTCTTGTCTCAACATTTGTATTGCTGCTGCCTTTTTCAATCTTATTGATATTCTTGGCGCTCTGATGGGCCTGATTTGTAATCTTCTGAGGTGGAAGTCCCGCTTTCTCACGCTTCTTTTCCATCTTCTTCATATTCTCACTGATCAGGTCTTCAATCTGGATCTTATCCATCTTTTTATTGATAACAACCTGCTGCACACTTCTTACTGCAGCACTTGCTACCCAGTAAATACCAAGACCTACAGGGAATGTGAAACAGAATACTGCTGACATCAACGGCATTACCATATTCATTGTCTTCATGGAGTTCATCATTGCATCCTGCTGTGAATCGCCGCTCTGCTGTGCTGCCTGAGGCATCAGCTTTAAGTTGATCATCTGTGTAGCCCATGCAAGTATCGGAATAAGAATCGCAATGATCGCCAGAAGAACAGATCCTCCTGCAAAAACTGCTTTCATATAAGTCAGTGGCTGATCAGCGATATTCAGACCAAAGAAATTCTGCACATGTGAAATCTCTTTTGCAGTGCTGTTCAGTGTATCAGTAAATCCTGCAAACTGGCTTGTCTCAGCAAGTGTTTTCCACTGAGAAGGTGATAATGCATACAAAAAGTCTGTGACTGAATTACTTGTAGCTTTACTTCCATCCATAATAAGCTGAACTCTTGTCATCTTATTATCTGTGATAAACTGCTGAAGGATATCTGTATATCCGTTTACACCTGTAATACTGGTAACTGCAGATGCAAGGATATCCCTTACACTTCCTACATATGCCGGAATTTTATAAATTACCTGATATAAGGCCATCAAAATAGGGAACTGGATTGCAAGCTGTACACAGCTTCCTGTAGGAGATACGCCGTATTTCTGATATACAGCCTGTGTTTCCTCCTGCATTTTCTGCATTGCAGCAGTATCGTTGTTTTTTCCCTTGTACTTCTTTTGAATTTTCTGAAGTTCCGGCTGCATGATTGCACTCAGCTTAGAGAATTTCTGCTGTTTGATTCTGCAGTGGGGGTCATAAGAGCATAAATAAGGATACTGAAGATGACAATACAAAGACCGATATTCTGAATTCCAAAGATATTCAGCAATCTGTAAATACCATCCATGATCCATCCCATAACGGTCGCAAGCTGACCAATGATAGGAGTGCTGCTCTTTGTCGCTAAAATCATTTCCAAGTTCATTTCCTCCTAGAATCCATAAATGACAGGAGGTTCCTTCGATCGATCAATATTCAATTTTCAAGTACATTCCTGTCTTTACGGTACAGGGTCATAGCCTCCGTGGGAAAAAGGATTACAGCGAAGTATCCTCCATACCGCTAAGAAGTACCACCCTTTTAATGCACCATATTTTTCGATTGACTTCTAAACCTATATTGAGAACATGTGGGAATATAAGGACATTTTGTTCTCTTCATCGGTGATATATACTTTTGATAGAGTTTAATTATTCTGATCAGAAACTTCTTTATCATTGTTCTTACCTGCTATGCAGTGCTTTCCCGCCAGATGCATCAGCGCACTCTCTATCTCTTGATAGGTTCTGTCCTTTGCCTGTGGGCGTGCAACTACTACAATGTCCAAACTGTTTTCAAATTCCGCTTCATTCAACCGATAACTCTCTCTTATCAATCTGGTGAGTCTGTGGCGAACCACACTATTCCCTACTTTTTTACTTACTGATATTCCCAGACGATTCTTCATGTACTGATTTTTCAGTACGTACATCACCAGATACCGATTACCTTTTGATGTTCCATTTCTGTATACTTTTTGAAAATCTTTGATTTTTTTTTAAGGACTCTGATCTTTGCATAGAATCCCCTTTCCTGATCTCTTTTTTAAGAGAAGAAAAGACCACATAATTGCGGTTCTTATTCTTAGGCTGATAAATGCTTTCTTCCTTTTAATCTTCTGGCAGTCTAATACTTTACGACCACCCTTTGTGCTCATACGAGCTCTGAAACCATGAACTTTTGCTCTGGATCTCTTTTTCGGCTGAAATGTCATTTTCATAGGTAAAGCACCTCCTTTATCTATTATCCATGTTAAATTTTGTAACTTTTTAAGTATGACAGACACCGGATTCTACAGCTCTCCTGCCCGCCAACTTTACTTATTAGAACATCATTTCAATTATATTCATAAAGGGTGGATTCGTCAAGTATTATTTACACAAAGATTTAAATGGTTTTTTATGCCATTGTGGATTACATAATTGGTTTACGTAATATTATCCACATTTTGTGGATAACTTGTGGATAACTTGTGGAATACCTATATATCTTTCCACTTTCTCCTGTCTATTTTACACATATCTTCAAAAAAATGCTTTTATTTCTACTTTTCTTACTGTGCATAAAATTATCCCCATTTTTTATCGTTTTTAAAAGAATAACGTCACATTATGGTAACCGGAATTGGCTTTTCCACTGTTATCCACACTAATCCACATAAAAAGTGGGGATAACTTTTTTCCACATTTCCCTCAAATATACATTGCGAAAACAGGCATTTTATTATAATATATATAAGGATATTTATGTCTTTTTTAAGAATACGGTCAGAGTTTGTGGAAAACTCAATATTATCAATACACACTTAATATAGAAGTAATACGAACCGGGAGAACCAGAAAATGAACAAAGTTGTGGAAAAATGGGACGAAATCCTGCAAATCGTCAAGACAGAACATGATCTGTCCGACGTTTCTTTTAATACCTGGCTAAAACCACTTACTGTTTACGAAGTAGTTGACAATGTTGTCACTATTATCGTGCCTTCAGAGCAGGTAGGTCTCAATTATATAAGTAAAAAATATAAACTTCCACTTCAGGTAACGATCAGTGAAGTTACCGGAATGGAAAACTGTGACATCAATTTCATATTGCCGGAAGATGTTCCAAAAAAAGAGGAAGTTTCTCCAAAAGCGCAGTCTCAGGACGCACGCTGCGAGGAAGCTCATTTGAATCCAAAATACACTTTTGATACCTTTGTAGTCGGAAGCAATAATAAATTTGCCCAGGCAGCAGCTCTTGCAGTTGCCGAATCCCCGGGTGATACCTACAATCCGCTCTTTATCTATGGCGGTGCAGGTCTGGGAAAAACTCATCTGATGCATTCTATTGCTCATTTCATTATTGATCATGATGAAAACAGCAAAGTACTTTACGTTACCAGTGAAGAGTTTACCAACGAACTGATCGAAACAATCCGTAATGGAAATAACTCGGCAATGACCAAGTTTCGTGAAAAATACAGAAACATTGATGTTCTTCTTGTCGATGATATTCAGTTTATTATAGGAAAGGAATCTACACAGGAAGAATTTTTCCATACCTTTAACAGCCTGCACAGTGCCAAAAAACAGATTATTATTTCGTCAGATAAACCTCCAAAAGATATGGAAATCCTGGAAGAACGTTTCCGTTCACGATTTGAATGGGGCCTGATCGCAGATATCACACTGCCGGATTACGAAACCCGAATGGCAATTCTTCATAAGAAGGAAGAAATGGATGGATATGATATTAACGAGGAAGTAATCAAATACATTGCAAACAATATTAAATCCAATATCCGCGAACTGGAAGGCGCGATCAACAAGGTGATGGCTTTTGCCAAACTTGAAAAAAAGGAAGTTACACTTGAACTTGCCGAACAGGCGTTAAAAGACATTATTTCCCCTGATGAAAAGAAAGTCATCACGCCGGATTATATTATTTCCATGGTTGCTGAACATTTTGATGTTACAGTGGATGACCTTTGTGGAAATAAGCGTAACTCCAAAATTGTAACCCCCCGCCAGATTGCCATGTATTTATGCAGAGAAATCATCTCAACTCCGCTGAAATCTATCGGAAAATGTCTTGGAAATCGTGATCATACTACCATTATGCACGGTATCGACAAAATTGAAAAAGAAATCAACAACGATGAAAACCTTAAAAACACCATTGAAACTTTAAAGAAAAAAATTAATCCACAGGGATGAGGATAACTGACTGTATAACATGTGTATAAGATGTTGATTGAATGTGTATAAGTGTGTATAACTTTTCGCCACTTTTTGGGCGCTTCGGTTATACACAAGTTATACACATACTTTAAGCACACCTTTACACGAAGTTATCCATATCCGAACTCCTTGAAAAATCAACCTTCAATGGAGTTTTTCACATATTCACATCCCCTACGGCGGAGACGACGAATTCCTTTTATATATTTATCTATAAAAAACCACATCACCCAAGAAAGGAAGTTATACACATTATGAAAATCATTTGCCAGAAAATCAACTTGCTCAAAAGTGTAAACATCTCACTGAAAGCAGTTCCCTCTAAAACAACAATGCCAATTCTGGAATGTATTCTGATTGATGCTACTACAAACCAGATCAAATTTACTACTAATGATATGGAACTCGGTATAGAAACAATTGTTGATGGAATCATTGAAGAAAAAGGAATCATTGCGCTGGATGCAAAAATTTTCTATGAAATCATTCGTCGACTGCCAGACAATACGGTAACTATTAAAACAGATGAGAAACTTACTGCCACCATTACCTGTGAGAAAGCAAAATTCACGATACCTGGTAAATCCGGAGAAGATTTTGCATATCTCCCACTGATTGAGAAAGAAGAAAGTCTTACTATCTCTCAATTCACATTAAAAGAGATGATTAGACAGACTATTTTCTCAATTGCCTCCAATGAAACCAATAAGCTGATGACAGGTGAACTTTTTGAAATCAAAAATAACTACCTGAAAATAGTATCTCTCGATGGACATCGTATTGCAATCAGACGTATGGAACTGAAAAAAGATTATGCTGACCGCAAAGTGGTGGTACCTGGCAAAACACTTAATGAGATCAGTAAGATTTTATCCGGTGAAATTGATGATATTGTAAATATTTATTTCTCAAAAAATCATATTTTATTTGAGTTTGACCAGACTATTGTTGTTTCCAGATTAATCGACGGAGAATATTTCCGTATTGATCAGATGCTTTCCAGCGATTACGAAACCAAAATTAAAATTAATAAAAAAGAATTTCTGGACTGTATCGACAGAGCCACTCTGTTGGTAAGAGAGGGAGAAAAGAAACCGATCATTATTGAAATTACAGATAATTCTATGGAATTACGTATTGATTCTGCAATGGGTTCCATGAATGAAAATATTGATATTGATAAAGAGGGCAAAGATATCCTTATTGGCTTTAATCCAAGATTTCTGATCGATGCACTCAAAGTAATCGATGATGAAACAATCAGTATCTACCTCGTAAATCCAAAAGCACCATGTTTTATCAGGGATGACGAGGAAAATTACACATATTTGATTCTGCCTGTAAATATCAACCAGAATCAGGCAAGATAGGGAGTAAATGAAAATGGAAGAAATTAAAATCAGAGATGCATTTATAAAACTGGGGCAGTTACTGAAACTTGCAGATATGGTTCAGGACGGGTTGAAGCGAAATATGTGATCACTGACGGACTGGTAAAAGTAAACGGAGAGGTAGATGACCGTCGTGGCCGAAAGGTTTATGAAGGTGACATCGTTTCTTATGATGGAAAAGAAATTAAAGTGATCAGGTGAATAAATGTATATTGAATCT
>ENA-OQKA01000229-OQKA01000229.1-human-gut-metagenome-genome-assembly--contig:-NODE-229-length-16415-cov-2.996500_pt1 | contig 16415 bp, 15 predicted proteins | sample MGYA00242644_ERZ504789 | MGnify/ENA primary metagenome ERZ504789 (study PRJEB26092, sample SAMD00036423) | human gut metagenome | host: Homo sapiens | study: EMG produced TPA metagenomics assembly of...
GACGATGATAAGCCGGCAAGGTCAGGTTGTTGGGGATGGCATAGACAAAAGATGCCGAATTCCACCAACTGCCAGGGTATCGATTGCCACCATCCGGCAAACCAGGCAGTGCTGCAATCTGAGTTGCCATAAGGACAAATCCCTATGACTCATTTATATGTTTTATATGTGATTTTAGAACATCCGATTTACATACGGTCCGGTGCGGAAAAACCAAGCACATCGATACAGGTCTCAAGAATATTTTTGGTCAGTACCAAAAGACCGATATAAGAAGCCTGTACCTTAAAATCTTCCTCGGAAAGAATCTTTGTCTCATGATAAAATCCGTTGAATGCATTAGGCCAGTTCATAAATATATGCACAGATCTTGTGCGGTGCTTTCTCCTCATATGCATTTTCCATCATGGCATTGAAACGTGACAATACAAGCATCAGGTTCTTCTCACTTGCAGAATGTGCCCCAAGAATCGGTGCATCCGGCAGCGAATTTTTTGCAGTGTATTTCTTTAAAATGGATTTAATACGCACAATCGTATATAAAATATACGGTCCTGTATTCCCTTCAAAAGAAGTAAAACGCTCAATATCAAAACAGTAGTCCTTGCTTGCCTGATTGGACAGATCTCCGTATTTGACTGCTGCCAGAGCAACCGTTTTTGCAGTCTGCTTTGCCTCTTCCTCGGAAATATCGAGGTTTTCCTTTTCTTTCTGGTTCTCTGTAATCTTTTTGAGCATCTCCTCATTGATCTCATCAAGCAGATATTCCAGACGCATAACGCCGCCATCTCTTGTCTTAAACGGTTTGCCGTCTTTTCCGTTCATGGTACCGAATCCGATATGGGTCAGTTCCACATCCGGTCCGACGAGTCCGGTCTTTCTTGCACAGCGGAATACCTGTACGAAATGCATGCTCTGACGCTGATCCGTCAGGTAAATAATGGCATCCGGGTTGTAATCCTGCATACGCATCACAATCGTAGCAAGATCTGTCGTACTGTATAAGGAAGCTCCGTCTGACTTTAAAATGATACATGGCGGAATCTCTTTTGTATCCGTATCCTCTTTGACATCCACAACCAGAGCCCCTTCACTCATGTAGGCAAAGCCCTTGTCCTTCATCATCTGTACCATATCCGGAATATACGGCTGTGCATCCGACTCTCCCTTCCAGAGCTCAAAAGAGACATTGAGGTTATCATAGTTCTTCTTTAAATCTGTCACGGAAACATCCAGAATGTGTGCAAGAAGTGCACGGTATCCCCGTCTGCCGGCCTGCAGCTGGCTGGTTGCCTCCATGGCAGCCTCACGGAACGCTTCGTCTTCCTTACTCTTTTTGCTGGCAGTCGGATAGATATCCTCCAGTTCGGAAATGGTAAACGGCGCCTCTTTCGGATATTCTCCGGTATAGCTTTCATCATAGTATACCAGATCCGGCTTACGCTCTTTTAATTCTACAATGATCAGTCCCATCTGCAGACCCCAGTCTCCCAGATGCACATCACCGATCATGTGATGTCCCATAAATTTGCCGATCCGCTTGATACTCTCTCCAATGACAGCAGAGCGCAGATGTCCGACATGCAATGGCTTGGCAACATTGGCCCCGCCGTAATCTACAATAATGGTCTTCGGATGTGCCGCTTTGTCACAGCCAAATCTTCCCTCATCTGCTTTCATATCGCTGACATATTTCGCCAGATAGGCAGGACTTACTTTCATATTGATAAATCCCGGTTTTACAGACTCTACGCTCTCAAACAGTTCGTTTTCTGCCAGCGCCTGCGCAATCTTATCCGAAATCATGAATGGTGCACACTTGTACTCCTTTGCCGCAGCCATTGCTCCGTTACACTGGTATTCACACAGGTCCGGACGATTGGAAAGTGTAACTTTCCCGTATTTTGCATCATATCCCTGACCGGTAAATGCATTTGTCACCTGCTCGGTGATCAGATCTATTAATGTCTTCATCCTAGGGTTCTCCTCTTTTTTACTACAGATTATTGTATACATCATAGAGGAAAAAGTCAAACGCTTCTTCGTATCTGACATTTTTCTTCATACAAAAACGGCTGCCACATTACGCGGCAGCCGTCTCCACTTTTATCAGTTCTATCCGTTATTGTCTAATTGTTCTTTCCGGAAAGGTACTCATCAATACCCTTTGCAGCTGCCTTACCTGCTCCCATTGCAAGGATAACGGTAGCGGCACCTGTTACGGCATCTCCACCTGCATAAACACCGTCTTTGCTTGTTGCACCGGTATCTTCGGTTGCAACGATACACTTGCGGCGGTTTGTCTCAAGCCCCTTGGTTGTGGAAGAAATGAGTGGGTTTGGAGAGGTACCGAGTGACATGATCACGGTATCACAATCCATCTCATACTCAGAACCAGGAATCTCCACCGGACTTCTTCTTCCGGACGCATCCGGCTCACCGAGTTCCATCTTGATGATGCGCACACCCTTTACCCAGCCATTCTCATCGACAAGAATTTCCGTCGGATTCTGCAACAGATCAAAAATGATTCCCTCTTCTTTTGCGTGATGTACTTCTTCCTTACGTGCCGGAAGTTCTTCCTCACCACGACGGTATACAATATGTACCTCTGCGCCGAGACGGAGTGCGGTTCTTGCAGCATCCATGGCTACATTACCACCACCGACAACGACAACTTTCTTTCCATGGGAAATCGGGGTTTCATATCCTTCCTCAAATGCTTTCATGAGGTTGTTTCTTGTCAGGAATTCGTTTGCAGAGAATACTCCGTTTGCCTGCTCGCCAGGGATTCCCATGAAACGTGGAAGTCCTGCTCCGGAACCGATAAATACAGCCTCAAAGCCTTCCTTTTCCATCAGCTCATCGATCTTTACGGATTTACCGATGACAACGTTGGTCTCGATATCCACACCGAGTGCTTTTACGTTTTCTACCTCGGCTGCTACAACCTTGTCCTTTGGAAGACGGAACTCCGGAATACCGTAGCTTAACACACCACCGGCACGATGCAGTGCTTCAAAAATGGTCACATCGTAGCCAAGCTTTGCCAGATCTCCGGCACAGGTCAGACCTGCAGGGCCGGAACCGATCACGGCTACTTTGTGTCCGTTTAACTTCTCTGCTTTCTTTGGCTTGATACCGTGCTCGCGTGCCCAGTCTGCAACGAAACGCTCTAATTTACCGATGGCAACCGGATCACCCTTGAAACCGCGGATACATTTACCTTCACACTGGCTCTCCTGTGGGCAGACACGTCCACAGACAGCCGGAAGTGCGGAAGACTCGGAGATAATATGATAAGCCTCCTCAAAATTGCGCTCCTTGACCTGTGCGATAAATGCCGGAATATTGATAGAAACCGGACATCCCTTCATACACTGTGCGTTTTTACAATTTAAGCAACGGGAAGCCTCTGCAACTGCCTCTTCCTCGTTGTATCCATAACATACTTCCTCAAAATTCGTAGCGCGAACCTTTGGTTCCTGCTCACGAACCGGTACTCTGACTAATCCTTCCATTACTTGTCACCTCCGCAATGGCCGCATCCACCGTGATGGGTAGCGCCCTCTTCATATGCGAGCTTTGCTCTGCCTTCTTCTGTCTTATACTGCTGCTGACGCTTCATTGCCTGATCAAAGTCAACGAGATGTCCGTCGAACTCCGGTCCGTCAACACATGCGAATTTTACTTCTCCGCCAACCATCAGACGGCATGCGCCACACATACCGGTTCCGTCTACCATGATCGGGTTCATGGATACAACGGTAGGAATCTCAAGCTTCTTGGTAAGGATTGTAACGAATTTCATCATGATCATCGGTCCGATTGCGACACATACATCATAATGTTTTCCATCATCGATCAATGCCTGTAACTGCTGGCAGCCATTTCCGTGAAATCCATAAGTACCGTCATCCGTACATACATATACATTTCCCGCTACTGCCTTCATCTCATCCATATAAAAAAGCAGATCCTTGGTACGGGAACCCATGATCACGTCTGCATCAATTCCGTGCTCATGCAGCCATTTTACCTGGGGGTATACCGGTGCGGTTCCCAGACCTCCTGCGATAAATACAATTTTCTTTTTCCTGGTCTCCTCAAGGTTCTCCTCCTCACAGAGTTCGGACGGACATCCCAAAGGTCCAACGAAATCTTCGAGAGCATCGCCCTCATTTAAGGCCATCATACGCTCGGTTCCTGCGCCAATCGTCTGTACCACGATGGTGACAGTCTCCTTCTCTCTGTCATAGTCACAGATCGTAAGCGGAATACGCTCTCCTACTTCATCTGTCTTTGCAATGATAAACTGTCCCGGCAGACACTCATTGGCCACACGCGGTGCCTTGATGTCCATCAGGATAATGTTATCTGCCAATGTTTCTTTTCGAACAATCGGGTACATAAACTGCCTCCTGTATGTAATAAATTTAATCTAATCCCTGTTCTCTTTTTCTGCTGAATACAAAAAGAGGTGCATAACACACCTCTTTATTGTATATGACTTCTTCACTTTTCGCAACGACTTTTTACGAAAAATATACAAGCTCATCTTCCGGTTTCTGGGCTTTTTCGATGGAAACCGGGTAAAGAACCGGTCCTTTTCCCTTATATTCCCGTGCAAATTCGACACGGATCTCTGCCGTAATTGTAATCCATGACTTGTGCGGAAGTTCCTCTTCCCTGTCATATTTACATTTGAAACCGATAAATGTCACATCCTCAATGCAGCAGGTCATCGCAAACCGTCCCGGAACAAACACGCCTTTCTTGAGTTTATCCGGATTATATACCAGAGCCAGGAATTTTACTTTCTTGCGATCGTATTTCTTGTAATTTTCCATGGCATCCATGTACCAGATAGCATAATCCGCATCGGTCAGCTCAATCACATCCTGATTGATATCAAACGGTAATTCCTCCGGGCGCTCATCAATCGTTCCGTCCTTGCGCTCATAGACGATCTGTGCTTTCCGGTTGATGTTCTTAATGGTACGACGCAGATGTCCGCGGTCAGTATCATCATCTGTACGGTTAAAAATAACCACATCACTGGAAAAAACCTGTTCCTGCATCATTGCACGCATATTATTCATATACAGATCATACGTCGTGGAATCTACGGTTGCCAGTGACTGTACAATCACCCAGCCCTCCGGCATTTTTGCCTCAAGCAGCTTGTCCATCCCCCAGGTACCGTTGTACTCGATAAAAATTTGTTCCGGCTGATAGGTGTCCTGGATTTCCTGCAGTTTTGCAGGCGTAAAATCCTCTTCCTCTTCGACCGTTACCAGCTTGAAGTTGATGGTTGCCAGTTTTGCTTCGTCATATTCTTTCTCGCCGTCTTCGCACATGATGATAATTCCTTTCGAACCATCACCGAAGTTATTCTCAAACAGCGTTTCTTCTACGAGAGTTGTTTTTCCGCTGTCCATAAATCCTGTAAATAAATATACCGGAATATCCTGTGCCATAATTGCTCTCCTTACATTTTTATTGGGGTTTACAGCATTTTAAAGACCAAATGTCTTCAGTAATTCATCCTCATGAATCTCCGTTCCGATTACCACGATACGTCCGGTGTAATCCGGCTCACCCTCACGGATCTCATACTCGCCCGGAACCATATCAAAGTACAGCCAGGTACCATCGGTACTCTCCACCATACCTTTGGAGCGGAGGATATTGTCAGAATCGACAAACTTCTTAAGTACTTCCTCAAGTTTTGCACGCTCGAATTTGTGTGGTGTCTCCTTGCCCCAGCTGGTAAATACATCATCTGCATGATGATGGTGATGGTGCTCATGGTCATGGCAGCCACAGGTACAGTTTTCATCATGCTCATGGTCATGATGATGCTCATGGTCTTCGTGGTCATGGTCATGATGATGCTCATGGTCTTCGTGGTCATGGTCATGATGATGCTCATGGTCTTCATGGTCATGATGATGGTGCTCATGCTCATGTTCTGCCTCTTCCTTTGCATGATGTGCCTCAGCAAGAGCCTTCATCTCCAGGTTATCCTGTCCTTCCATTACCTTAAGGATCTGTTCTCCGGATAATTTTGCCCAGTCTGTTGTAATAATGGCAGCCTTTGGATTCAATTCCTGAATTTTATTGACACAAAACTCCAGCTGTTCCGGTGTTGCATTCTGGCTGCGGCTTAAAATGACAGTTGTCGCATACTCGATCTGGTTGTTGAAAAACTCACCGAACGCCTTCATCTGCTTGCTCGCCTTAAGCGCGTTTACAACCGTTACCAATGCGTTTAATTTTACATCCTGCTCTTTTTCAATATCAATCACGGACTTCATAACATCGGAAAGCTTACCGACTCCGGATGGCTCAATCAAAATACGATCCGGATGATACTTGGTGATGACTTCATTTAAGTTCTTTCCGAAATCACCAACTAAAGAACAGCAGATGCATCCGGAATTCATCTCTGTAATCTGGATTCCAGCATCCTTTAAAAAACCACCGTCAATGCCGACCTCGCCAAATTCATTCTCGATAAGGACAATCTTTTCCCCGGTAAATGCCTCATCAATCATCTTTTTGATAAAAGTTGTTTTTCCGGCTCCTAAGAATCCGGAGATAATATCTATTTTGGTCATGATAATCCACTTCCTTTTTGTTTTTCAAAATCTATTCTATTTACTCGTTTTTTATAATAATGCAAGTTGTGACACAGCCAGTCTAATAATGCATATGATAAAGTTTTTCATACACACGCCCGTGCCAGCAGTTCTTCATGGAACCGGATTCCGCAATCCCATCTTCTGTCAGAACCAGAATTTTTTGTGCATTCTGGATCGTTGTCAGACGGTGGGCGATCACAAATGTCGTACGGTTCTTTGCCAGTTTCTCCAATGATTCCTGTACGACCCTCTCGCTCTCGTTATCCAGTGCGGAAGTTGCCTCATCAAAAATCAGAACCGGTGGATTTTTCAAAAAAACACGGGCTATGGAAAGCCGCTGCTTCTGCCCTCCGGAGAGCTTGATTCCACGCTGTCCGATATCTGTATCATATCCATCGGGAAATGCCATGATAAATTCGTGGGCATTGGCATTTTTTGCAGCAGCAATCACTTCTTCCCTTGTCGCATCCGGCTTTCCATACCGTATATTTTCAAAAATCGTTCCCGCAAACAGGTATACATCCTGCTGCACCATTCCGATATGGTCACGCAGGCTCTTTAACGTCACCTTACGGACATCTTTCCCATCCACGCGGATACATCCTCCGGTCACATCATAGAATCTCGGAATCAGGGAACAAAGCGTTGTCTTTCCGGCACCGGAGGATCCCACCAGTGCCATATATGCCCCTGCAGGCACATGCAGATTGATCCGGTTAAGCACCTTCTCCTGATTGTCTTTATACTGAAAAGAAACATTTTCAAAATCAATGGTTCCTTTCACATCGGTCAGTGCTACAGCATCGTTTGCATCCTGGATTTCCGGTTCAATATTCATAATTTCCTGAAACCGTTCAAATCCCGTATAGCCATTCTGAAACTGCTCGGTAAAGTCCACCAGTGTCCGGATTGGATCCGTAAATACCCCAATATACAGCAAAAACGTAACCAGATCATTGACCGTGACCATTCCCTTTGCAATGAGAACCCCTCCGGCAAGGATGACATTTACCTGAATCAGTGTTGTAAAAACGCCAACCCCGGCCTGAAAACTGCCCATGTAATGATAACTGTTCTTCTTTGCCGCAAGAAATCCGTCATTTCCATGACGAAATTTTTCGTTTTCAATCGCCTCATTGGCAAACGATTTCACCACACGGATGCCTGACAGATTATCCTCGATCTGTTCATTAATCTCGGCAATTTTAATACGGTTCTGCTGAAAAGCCCGGCGCATCCGCTTATTTAACACAAATGCAAATACAAACATAACCGGAAGCACTGCAAACGCGGCAAGCGCAAGCCATCCATTAATGTTGAGCAGGATCACAAACGCTCCCACTATCTTTAATACCGACAGGATAATATTCTCCGGGCCATGGTGCAGCAGTTCTGTAATATCAAATAAATCTGCCGTCACACGGCTCATCAGCTGTCCGACTTTTGCATCATCATAAAAGGAAAAAGACAGCTTCTGCAGATGCCCAAACAATTCGGCCCGCATGTCATATTCCATTTTTGCCCCCATCACATGTCCATAATTTCCGATAAAAAACCGGCTGTAACAGTCCAATGCCAGAAGCACAAACAATCCGATGCCAATCAAAAAAAGTTTCCGCAACATCATCTGAGGCTGCTGATAAATCAGAGTCGATGTCACATACCGCACAACCAGTGGAATAGTCAGTGCCACTGCCGCAGAAAGTGTCGCAAATAACATGTCTGCCGCAAAAACTGCCCGGTAGGGTTTGTAATAGCTTATCATTTTTTTCAGATTTTGATTCATGGTTCACCTCATCCTGATCATTTCTGCAAAAAAGCACCCCGCGAGTTGTCCCGCGGGGTTAAATACATTAGTTGTATTTTCTTTTTCTAGCAGCTTCAGATTTCTTCTTACGCTTTACGCTTGGCTTCTCGTAATGCTCTCTCTTACGAATCTCCTGCTGGATACCAGCCTTCGCACAGTTTCTCTTGAAACGGCGTAATGCGCTATCTAAAGTCTCATTCTCTTTTACGATTACACTAGACATTCTTTCCTAACCTCCCTCCAGTTGCGATATTGTGCATCAACTGTAAGGTAATCTTAATTGCACTATCGATTATTTTAACAAAATATCCTGATTTGTCAATAGTTTTTCCGAAATTTGCATAGTTTTTTCTTCCACATGCTTAAAGCTTTGTAAACACGGAAGTTTCTTTCTTCAATCCCTCTGCAATCGCAAAGTTCTCATCCATCTTCTTGGAAATTTTATCCATATCGGATACAAGAACCTGTGTGCTGTCCGCTGCTGAAACGACTCCACTGACACCTTCCTCGATCGCATGGGAAATCGTATTTACGGAATTTGCAATCTCATCCATGGAATTCTGTAAAGAATCCGTCTTTGCCTCGAAATCTGCCATGACACCTTCGATAAATGTTGCCTTGTCATGATATGCGCCACCGGATTCCACAAATTTCTGGAATTCCGGCAGGATTTTTTCATTCATGTACTCTACCAGTCCATTTGCATTGTCTGCAAGATTATGTACTGCAGTTATGACAATGGCATTGATGCTCTGGATATGTTAGCCGCTTCCTGACTGGCGGCTGCCAGCTGGCTGATTTCGGAGGCAACCACTGCAAATCCTTTTCCTGCATCCCCGGCACGGGCAGCCTCAATGGATGCGTTTAATGCCAGCAGGTTTGTCTGGCTTGCAATATTTAAGATGTCGTTTGTCAGATTGTCTACCTGATTGACACTGTTGCTGTCCTCAATTGCCTGACTCAGCACGGAAACAATGTCATTTACTTTCGCACCCGTTGTATCCATATTTTCACGCGCAGCATGTTCCATTGCCTCTGCATGCTCTTTCATTTCTTTGGTATACTGATTGATTTCAATCGTTTTCTCTGCAATTGACTTGACTTCACCGGCAACCGATTCGGTATTTTCATTAATCCGTGAAGCATTGTCGGAAATATCCTGCATCGTTGCAGAAAGTTCTTCCGTCAGTGCGGACAGATCGGATACACTTCCGTTGGAAGTCTGCACACTCTCACGCACTTCATTTACAACACCCTCAAGATCCCTGGAATTGCTGCTGATCATCCGGAAAATTTCCTGCAGCTTTGCCATAAAAGCATTGATGCCTCCACCGACAGATGCCACTTCTTTGTTGTTGGTAATGGTAACCCTGCGGGTCAGGTCACCCTGCCGGTTATCAATTTCGGAAATAATCTCATTCATTTCCCTGTTCGTATTTGCAAGCGGATAAATTACCCACCGAAGCACTGCCACCATTGCTGAAAAAAGTGCCGCAATACTAATCAGAATCGTCACTATGCTTGTTCCTATTGAACTATGGTATGCAGATGTCAGTTTCTGTCTCTGTGCATTTGCATCCTGATTTACAATTTTCTTGATACTTTCGATATCCGACTCAATGGCATCTGCACACTTGCTGATCTTTCCATTGGCAAGTTCATAGGCATCTTCACTTTTCCCTGCTGCGGAAAATGCCATAACATTGGCACATTCATTACTTTAATTCTTCGTAATTTTTTTTGATATCATTGTATTCTTTTTTGGTATCCGGTGTCACGTATATCTTGTAACTTTCCAGATCTTTCTCCAATGCATCTTCCTGACTGCGGATTTTTTCCACCAGCTGGATCATGGAATCCAGATCCACCGCTATGATATGGGACAGACCCAGATTATGGATGTCCTGCGTCTGTTTCTGGATTTCTGCCAGACCCGAAACATTCTTTAAAGATACTTCCGAAATCTGTACGGCACTCCGGTTAACGTTCCTGATATTGGAAACAGACATCACGTTCGAGATGATACTGAATATTCCAAGTATAAATACCGGAATTAAAATGATAAGTTTGGTACTTAATTTCTTTTTCTGATTCATATGCTCCCACCTCTTAGCCTGCTACTGATTTTGTAATACCATTGACCAGATTATCCATCAGTTCCTGTAACTTTACGTGGTTTGGATTTCCTGCTGCCATCGTATTCCCGAATTCCTTGCTTGCATCCCAGTAACTGTTTCCGACACGCTGCAGTTTTCCGAATTCCGACTGTGCAATCACTGCCTGAATGGATGGAGAAGCCTTAACCGCATCCGAATCCGCTGCCTTTGTATTGGAAGGTCCCTGTCCGTTCATCTCAAACCGGACAGTCTGGTTCTGCTCATTGGTCAACCAGTCTGCCAGTTTTGCTGCCCACTGTGGATTTGCCGAATAAGCACTGACTCCCATCAGCTTATAGCCGGTAAAGGAAGCCATCTGTACCTGTTTTCCTGCCACGGTATAGGTCGGAAGCTTGGCTGCGCCAATATCATTTCCCCAGATCTTTTTCAGTTCGGTCTCACTCCATACACCGCTTACCCCTGCAATTACACTGCCTTTTTTTGCACCTTTAATAAAATCTTCATTCACCGCATTTTCAAATCCACTACTGGAACTGATATCAAGCATCGCCTGCGCAATATCCACGCCTTTGATATCCCCTTCGGTGGAATTCCATTCACAGTGGTTTGTCACATTGTCATCATTGATACCGAAATCCAGTCCTGTATTTCCGAAAAACGAATACAGATACCAGCCGGAAGACCAGTCCATCATAAACTTCTTATGATTTTTTTCTGCTACTTTTAAAATGCCGTCAAGGGTTTTGACATCCGAATCACTCAGGTACTTTTTGTTATAATACAAAAAATACCCATTGTCTGCAGTCATGGGATATGCATAAAGCGTATCATCGACTGTGGCAGCGTCTATTGCGCCCTCCACATTTGCTTTTTTCACTTCGTCTGCATTCGGAACCGGATACAATGCACCACCGGCCACCATAGAAGCCACCTGGTCATCTGCAAGAATAAACACATCAGCTGCATTATGCACATCTCCAAGCACATTGTCACGCGTATCGGAATCCGCATTCTGTTCCAGGGTGATATCAAAAGTTGCCTGACCCTTATACTCTTCCTTGAAACTGTCGATCATCTTATTCAACGCATCAAACGTTGATTCCTCCGCCCACACTCTCAGCTTTACCGTTCCGCTCGTCCTGTCCGTCTCCTGTGCACTGCCCTGCGTGGTCTCCGTTGCACCCTGAGGTACCGCCGAAGCGCAGCCGCCCAGCATGGACACGGCAAAGATTCCTGCCAGCACGGCTGACAATAACCTCTTTCTCTTCATAAAGTCTCTCCCTTTCTTCATGTCGTTTCCACCTTTTGTTGTATATACACAAATTTCACAGTGGATTTACTGTTATTATACTATAAATATTTGCAAAAAACAGGTAAAATCGCATTTTTATTGCGCATTTTCACCTGTTTTTTGCGTTTTTATTATATTCTTTTATACGTTATCAGTGATAGATTATTTCAACATGTTTTCCAGTGCCGTCTTCGCCTGTGCAATTGCATCCGGAATACCAGCCGGATTCTTTCCACCGGCCTGTGCCATATTCGGACGTCCGCCACCGCCACCGCCGACGTTTCCGGCGATCGCCTTGATCAGATTACCGGCATGTGCCCCCTGCTTCATCGCTGCATCGGTTGCCATGGCAATCAGGTTTACCTTTCCGTCACAATCGGATGCGATCACTACGACGCCCTCACCGATCTTGTCCTTCAGCTGGTCACCGAGATCACGCAGACCATTCATATCCACACCGGATACGCTGGTTGCCAGAAGCTTCACACCTTTGACCTCCTGGATCTGATCCATGACATCCCCAAGTGCATCCTTTGCTGCCCTGCTCTTTAACGCCTCATTCTCACTCTGCAGCTCTTTCAGCTCCGCAGTCAGATGATCCAGGCGCTCTTTCAAGTTTGCAGGCGTAGATTTTACAACTTTAGCCGCTGCCTCAAATTCGTCTTCCATCTTTTTGTAATATGCAATCACATTGTCACCAGTCAGTGCTTCGATACGGCGCACACCGGCTGCAACACCGCTCTCTGAAAGAATCTTAAATGTCTTGATCTCTGCAGTATTCTTTACATGTGTACCGCCACAGAACTCCTTGGAGAACTCTCCCATGGAAACGACTCGGACTTTTTCCCCATACTTTTCGCCAAACAGAGCCATTGCCCCGGTCTTCTTTGCCTCATCAACGGTCATGATATCGGTACGGACTTCCATGCCCTCGTTGATCTTTTCATTGACCATGTCTTCCACTTTCTGTAACTCTTCCGGAGTCATCGCTGCAAAGTGGGTAAAATCAAAACGGGTACGCTCACTGTCCTGATAAGAGCCTGCCTGCTCCACATGGGTACCTAACACTTCACGAAGTGCCTTCTGCATCAAATGTGTTGCCGAATGGTTTGCACAGGTCTTTGCCCGAAGGTTCGCATCTACGACAAGCTCAACTTCTTCCCCGGTGTGAATCATGCCGGATACCATATGACCGATATGTCCGTATTTGCCACCTAAAAGCTTTATGGTATCCTCTACCTGGAATACACCATCTGCGGTACGGATCTGTCCCTTATCGCCCTGCTGGCCGCCCATCGTTGCATAAAACGGTGTCTTTTCTACAATAATAGTTCCCGCATCGCCGTCAGAAAGTGCCTCCACGATCTCGGTCTCGGTCGTCATAACCGTAACTTTAGAAGCATATGTCAGATTCTCGTATCCGACAAATTCTGTTGTGATGGAAGGATCAATCTGCTCGTAAACCGTTGCATCCGCACCCATGTAGTTTGTCACTTTACGGGCACTTCTGGCTTTCTGCCTCTGTTCTTCCATACAGGCCTTAAACTCGTCCTCATTATAGGAAAAGCCCTTTTCTTCAAGGATTTCTTCGGTCAGATCTACCGGGAATCCGTAAGTATCGTAAAGTTTGAATATATCGGCACCGGAAAGTTCCTTTTTGCCGTTTTTCTTCATCTCCTCCATCAGGTCAGACAAAATGGCAAGTCCCTGATCGATGGTCTTATTGAATTTCTCTTCTTCCTGTGTCAGAACCTTTAAAGATAAATTCTTTCTTCTCTTCCAGTTCCGGATATCCATCCTTGCTCTCATTGATGACAGTTTCTGATAATTTTGCAAGAAACAGTCCGTCAATTCCAAGCATCTTTCCGTGACGTGCCGCACGACGGATCAGACGGCGCAGAACGTAGCCTCTTCCTTCATTGCTTGGCATAACACCATCGGATACAAGAAATGTGGAAGAACGGATATGATCCGTAATCAAACGGATGGATACGTCATCCATGGCATCTACTTCATACTTCTTTCCGGACATCTCACAAATCTTGTCGCGGATCGCTTTCATGGTATCAATATCAAATACGGAATCCACATCCTGCATAACAACTGCCAGACGCTCAAGTCCCATACCGGTATCAATATTTTTCTGAGCAAGCTCGGTATAACCGCCCTTGCCATCCCCTTCAAACTGTGTAAACACGTTGTTCCATACTTCCATGAACCGGTCACAATCACAGCCTACTTTACAATCCGGACTTCCGCATCCGTATTTTTCGCCTCTATCATAATAAATTTCAGAACATGGACCACATGGACCGGCACCATGCTCCCAGAAATTATCACATTCCCCGGTTTCAGGATCACGGTAAAAACGTGTAATTTTTTCTCCCGGAACACCTACCTCTTTGGTCCAGATCTCATACGCCTCCTCATCTTCTCCATAAATGGACGGATAAAGACGATCCTCCTCAAGCCCAAGTACCTTTGTCAGGAATTCCCATGACCAGGCAATCGCTTCATGCTTAAAATAATCCCCAAAAGAGAAGTTTCCAAGCATCTCAAAGAATGTAAGGTGCCGCGCAGTCTTTCCTACATTTTCAATATCTCCGGTACGCACACACTTCTGACATGTAGTCACACGTCTGCGTGGCGGAATCTCCTGTCCTGTAAAATACGGCTTGAGCGGTGCCATTCCCGCATTGATGAGTAATAAGCTGTTGTCATTGTGTGGTACTAATGAAAAGCTCTTCATGACAAGATGTCCCTTGCTCTCGAAGAAGTCAAGATACATCCGGCGCAGCTCATTTACGCCATAACTCTTTTTCATTACCAGTTCCTCCAAAATCATTCTTTCGTCGTGTCAGCCTTCGCATCCTTGTGTCTGCGGAGTCTGATACCAATAAATGCCCCTAATCCGCCGATCAAAGCCAAAACAGCCATCTCGACCACATATCTGCCAATACATAAAAGAAAATCTGTCATATAGTTTTCTCCTCTCTGTTGTTACCCCATTAACTTAATTATTATATATGAATTTTTCTGTAAATTCAAGAGTTAGAGTTCCCCGAACGGAAATACCTGATTCTCCCTTTCAATTTCAATTACGCGGTCTGCCATTCCAAGATTTGTAATGTGTTTTTTGTATTCCCTGATTGCAGAATAATCCTGCCACATATGCATCGGGAAAACAAATTCTGCATCGGTGTTTTTCAGCACAAAATCAATCCCGAGTGTCTGATACGGTCCCAGCCGCGGATCCATCGGGACAAACGCAAAATTGACCGACTTGTCCGCAAGCTTACGGATCTCGTGCCGGAAAGTGCGTTCCTGTTTGCCGTTTATAAGTTCTCCCACATGTTCCATCTTCCAGTCGTTTAAATCTCCTGCATGGAAGATGCTCACCCCACGCACATTCACATAAAATGCCACTCCTGCATCGGTAGACAAAAGGGTCTGGATCTTTAGATCATCCACTTCATAATGGTTGTTTGCGGAGACAAACGTCACTTTTTTCCGCACCCCCGGGTCAATTCCATGCTTTTGCAGAAAATGCGGACTGATGCGGATATCCTTGGATAAAATATAATGTATATTGGTATATTTTTCACTCCAGCGCAGAATATCCATGTCAAAATGATCCTGATGTTTGTGGCTGGCAAACATATAGATTTTTGTATCCGGTGCGTAATCCGGAATCTTTCCTGTAAAGTGGAAACCATTCACCCGGTCCCCGCCAAAATAATCAAAAATCAATACCAGATCATCCACTTCCACCAGAAAACAGCTGTGATGTATAAAAATTACCTGCATGTTGTTCCAATCTCCTTTATCATCTGTGTTACAAGCTTTTGAAATACCGGAGCCACCGCATCGGCTGCTTCCTGCACCTCCTTATGTGACAATGGCTGTGGCGAAATGCCGCATGCCAGATTCGAGATACAGGAAATTCCCACAATCCGCATCCCCATATGATTCGCCGCCACAGCCTCACATGCCGTACTCATTCCTACGGCATCCGCTCCGAGTGTACGCGCCATTGCCACCTCCTGTGGAGATTCATAGGCCGGCCCGGTAAACTGCAGATACGTTCCCTCTTTTAAATCCGCCCCGGTCTCTGCCGCACATTTTTTTGCGATTTTCTGTAAATCATAATCATAAATCCGGCTCATATCCGGAAACCGCGGTCCCAGTTCCTCTATATTTTCTCCAATGAGCGGCGACGGAACAAAACTTGCAATCTGCCCGGTAAGAAGCATCAGATCCCCCGCCTTCATGCCCAGCTGGATTCCGCCCGCTGCATTTGTCAAAAACAGAACTTCTGCCCCCAGAAGTTTCATCAGCCGGATCGGCCGTACCACTTCCGTCATGGAATATCCTTCATAATAATGCACACGTCCCTGCATGCACACAACCGGCACATCCCCGACATAACCAAACACAAAGCGCCCGGTATGGCCCGGCACCGTAGATACCGGAAATCCCTCGATCTCATGATAATCCACCGCGGCCTCCACGCGAAGCTGCGACGCATAATCACCCAGACCGGACCCCAGTAC
>ENA-OQKA01000230-OQKA01000230.1-human-gut-metagenome-genome-assembly--contig:-NODE-230-length-16382-cov-2.741495_pt1 | contig 16382 bp, 28 predicted proteins | sample MGYA00242644_ERZ504789 | MGnify/ENA primary metagenome ERZ504789 (study PRJEB26092, sample SAMD00036423) | human gut metagenome | host: Homo sapiens | study: EMG produced TPA metagenomics assembly of...
CCCGCAGATCCTTCATGCCATCAAGGTGCATACAACCGGAGAGCCGGATATGAATACATTGGATAAGATTATCTACATTGCCGATTATATTGAACCTTTAAGATGTGAAGCTCCCCATCTTTCGATCATAAGACAGATTGCCTTTTCGGATCTGAATCAGTGTATGGCAGAAATCTTATATGATACGCTGCATTATTTAAGCGGGAGAAAAGGCAGTGTAGACCCAACGACCCAGTTAACCTATCAATTTTATGAACCGTATGGAAAGGATCAGCCATGGAAACATTAGAAATCGTAAAGACCGCCGTAGAAGCGCTCAGAGATAAAAAGGCAGAGGATGTAACCGTTATTGATATTACAGGAGTTTCCTCTATCGCCGATTATTTTATTATTGCAAACGGAAACAACCAGAATCAGCTGACTGCAATGCAGGATGCTGTAGATGAAGCATTATACAAAGCAGGGCTGCATGCAAAGCAGATTGAAGGAAATAATAAGTCGACATGGATTCTGATGGACTATGAGGATATCATTGTGCATCTGTTTTCAAAAGAAGACCGTCTGTTCTATGATCTCGAACGCATCTGGAGAGATGGAAAGATCATTGAGATGTAATTCCAACAGGTATTTTGTGTAACAGACATGATTGATTATTAAAGAGTGATTATAAATGAAAAGTGAGAGAATAACTTCTTTCCTACGGATATGAAAGGAAGAAGGTTATTCTCTTTTTTTGTGACAAAATAATATAGCAGGTTATAAATATTAATAGAACAGATAATTAGCTACCGAATTTCCGGAGAGTAATAGGAAACTACGAGATACTCGCCGCTGTGCAGTGTATTATCTTCCGAGATTCCGTTCAGTTCGCACACCTCATCGATAAACTGCGCACGGGAGGTACAGTCAGAGGCAGCATATTGATCGGCAAGAGACCACAAAGAATCTCCCTTTTGTAATTGGACACTTGTGTAATATTTATGAACCGGCTGTTCGACTCTGGAACCGGCAAATGTAATAATACTGTTTCCAATCAGAATAACGGCGAAGATGACAAGAACACAGACCAGAACAATCACGCGTTTCTGGGTCTGAACGGTATGTTCTCTTCGGGTGAGACTTTCATTTGCACGAGGTGAGATTTTTTCATTATATACCCTTTTCATAATAAATTCCTCCTGTTTTATCTGAAATCGAACATTTGTTTGTGTAAGATAAATATAATACGCGAACATGTGTTTGTCAATAGAAAATACGAACAAATTTTCGGAATATATGTTTGCGTTCTATGTTGTAGTATGATAAACTAAGATCATAAAGAAATACGCCCGGAGGTAACGCATTATGGCATATGGAAAAATCTCAGATAAACAGAGAGAAATTCTGGAATATATAAAAAAAGAAATCTTAAAACAAAGGATATCCGCCAACAGTCCGTGACATTTGTGAAGCGGTTCATTTAAAGTCCACATCATCCGTCCATTCCCACCTGGAGACACTTGAGAAAAACGGATATATCCGTCGTGATCCGACAAAGCCGCGTGCAATCGAAATCGTGGATGATAACTTCAATCTGACACGGCGTGAAGTGGTGAATGTCCCTATGATCGGGCAGGTAGCCGCCGGTCAGCCGATGCTTGCCGTTGAGAATATTGATGCCTATTTCCCGATTCCTGCAGAGTATATGCCAAATGCAGAGTCCTTTATGCTGAAGGTAAAGGGCGAGAGCATGATCAATGCAGGTATTTTTGACGGGGACAATATCATTGTGGAGCGCTGCAGTACTGCACAGAATGGGGAAATGGTTGTTGCTTTAGTCGATGATTCCGCAACGGTCAAGACTTTTTACAAAGAAGACGGGCATATCCGGCTGCAGCCGGAAAATGATGCGATGGATCCGATCATAGTTCCGGACTGTAAGATTCTCGGAAAAGTGTTTGGGGTTTTCCGGTTATTCCGGTAAAAATAAGCGTGCAAGTCAGTAGGTAGCGCATCTTTAGATTGATTCAATTGCCATTCAGCAGGATAGCATTAGTAAGCAAACAACCGACTTTGCTCTAGTAACATTTGCGCAGTCATTAAAATTAACAGAAAATCAAAAAGAAAGAGTTAATTGAGCTTTTGAATGAGAAATATATGGTTTCAGATATTAAGTCTATGGATGACATTTTATATCGTATAAAGTCAGCTATGTATGCTACCAATGAAGATGCCAATTATTTTAAGGAGCTTGACACTTTAGATTCACCACAATCAATGAAATCAGATTGAGAATATGTCTCCCAGGCAATTTAAGTTCCTTTTTGAAATTATAGAATAATTTAGCAATTTTGAGAGAATACAGCAAAATCTCTAAAAATCAGTGAAAATTTGTGTCATTTCAAGACACGCAGAACCAGAAAATCCGTATTATTTGCTAGAATATATATATCAAACCTTTAAAATATGATTTAATACCGAATAAGGGATACAAGTACCATGTTAAAATTATTTTATGTTATATTTATGAATCTGCATCGTGCACCATATATGATTCCTAGAATGCGGGCAGAAGCAGATCATCCGCAGCGCTATACGGAAGAACAGCGTTATTCGCTCGTGCAGCATGCCATTTATCTGATGAACAAGACAGGAAAAATTAACACTGTGGAGACCGGTGCGGAAAATCTGCCAAAGCAGGGAGGATACATGATGTATCCGAACCATCAGGGCAAATATGATGTGCTGGGCATTATGTATACCCATAAGTCTCCATGTTCTTTTGTGATGGTACAAACGCAAGTCACATACGATACTTGTACGGGAGTTCTGTGATCTTGTGCAGGCCAAGCGCCTGGAAAAAGATAATCCGAGGCAGGGAATCACCATTATCAATCAGGTGGCAAAAGAGGTGGCTGCCGGAAAAAAGTATATTCTTTTCCCAGAGGGCGGATACCGGTTTAACAATAAAAATAAGGTATGCGATTTCAAAGCAGGAAGTTTTAAGATCGCTTTAAAATCACATGCACCGATCGTTCCTATTGCACTGATTGATTCGTATAAGGTGTTTAACAGTTTTCATATCGGGCCGATCACAACATATGTGCATTATTTAAAACCGATCTGTTACGAAGAGTATAAGGGAATGAAAACGCAGGAGATTGCCGATCTGGTAAAAATCCGGATTGAAGAAAAAATACAACAGGAAATGCAGGCACACAGGTAAAAAATTTCCTGTATCCTTTTTCAATGGATACAGGAAATTTTACATTCTGATTACATATAATCATCATGATCAGCTTCGGAATTCCCGGAGATATTTTCTCTGGTATATACCCGTTTTTGATCTCGCTGTATTTCAACCAGCGCAGAGAGCTGTTCTTTTACATCCATGACATTTTTGATATTTTTAATTTCAAAATCGCCAAGGGTTTTGTCGGAAGAATTTACAAGAATGGTTCCCATTCCGAAAATCCGCTGAGACAATGATCTGGTCACGGTCAGATCCTGAATGCGGTACAGACGGACTTCATCCTGCCGCTGATTTAAAAAAACCGCTTTTTACATAGAATCTTTCGTTGTCATAACTGTACACAGTGAAGGTAAGCGGAAGTCCGCACCAGATTCTTTTTCGTTCTTTCCATAATAAGTCCATTTCTTTTTGTCCTCCTTATATTTTCATAGAATTTTATTTTTTCTAAAAATTTTTTACCTCTTTTTTGACCTTTTTAAAAAGATTTTTACGTTTAGTCTTCACGAAGATGAACATATTTTGCGGCACTGCGGCGTCTGTCCTCTTCAATGGCAGCATAATGTTTTTTGGTTGTATTGACATCTTTATGACCAAGGACATCTGCAACCAGATAAATATCACCTGTTTCCCGGTAAAGAGAGGTGCCATAGGTACTCCGCAGTTTATGTGGGGTAATATTCTTTAAGTTTGTGACAAGTTTTGCGTATTTCTTTACGAGATTTTCCACTGCGCGGACTCCGATTCTTCGTTTCTGCATAGATAAAAACAGTGCATTTTCATCCCCGGAGACCGGTGTAATCAGTTTCCGTTCTTCCATATATCCGCACAGGGCATTTCTGACTTCCTCTCCGAAGTATACAACAACTTCTGCGCCACCTTTCCGGTGGATCTTGATTCCGTTATTTTTTAAATCGACATCATCCAGATCCAGACCGACACATTCCGAGACACGGATTCCTGTCCCAAGCATAAGCGTCAGAAGAGCCAAATCACGCACTTTTGTGCGGTCATGGAACATTTGTTGCTTTTTGGTTAAATTTTCGCCAGATTCGACTTCATCAAGCAGATTGGCAACTTCATCCGCATCTAACCTGATAATATTTTTGTCGTGGATTTTCGGGGTACTTACTTTGGATGCTGGATTCGACTGTATAAACTCATTTTTGTACAGATATTTGTAAAAGGAGCGGAGAGAGGAGAGTTTTCGCTTGATTCCTCGTTCCTCGTTGGTATGTGCCATACCATCCTTTTCATATACTTTTAAATTATACAGATATTCTTCCAGATCCATGGGTTTTAGGCTTTCCAGAATGCTCAGAGGAATCTCCGTAATGGTCATTTTTTTTGCTAAATTGGGTTGTTTTCATGCAGATAATCGAAAAAACAGGAAAGATCATAGGCATAGGCAAGTCTTGTCCGTGACTGGGTTTTGGATTCGATTGCTATAAAATACTGTTTGCAGTAGGGTGGAAGAGCAGCAAGCTGCTTTCGCAGTTTTAATTCATTATCAATATCTACTTTTTCGTAATATGCTTTTTCATTGTTTTCCATTGATATTCCACCCTTCTATTCTGCCGGTGCATATTGCATGGAAAATGCGTTTTTTGACACCGGGGTTTTCTAAATTAATCTGCCGGACAAGTTGTTTGACATATTCACGTTTGGTTTCCCCATCTGCCGGACACGGATTTTTCACAAGGGGAAGATGATATTTATGAAGAAATCCGATGACATTTGCTTCCGGAACATACATCAGTGGCCGGATGACAGTGATTCCGCTGCGGTCTAAATAGGTGACAGGGGCAAACGAATAAAACTGTCCTTCATAAAACATTGATAAAAACATGGTTTCTATGATATCGTCCATGTGATGCGCATAGGCAACTTTATTGCATCCAATTTGCTTCGCATAGTCATTTAATGCGCCTTTTCGCATTTTTGCACATAGCGCGCATGGAGAACTTTCTTTTCGTTCTTCAAAAACAATTTCGCCAATTTTGGTTTTGATTACATGATATTCGACATCAAGCGTTTTACAAAGCTGCCGGATTTCGGACAGATCATAATGATCAAATCCCAGATCAACGGTCAAAGCTGCCAATTCAAATTTCTTTGGGTAAAATCTGCGTAATCCGGATAATGCATATAAAAGTGTCAGAGAATCTTTTCCTCCGGAAATGCCGACGGCAATCTGGTCACCATCTGCAATCATCTGGTAATCATCGATTGCCTGACGGACATAACTGTATAATTGTTGTAATTTCATATAATGGTTCCTTTGCTTTATGATAAATCATTTCTTACGCGGAAACGGCAATAGCGGCATCCATGCAACTATTCGCAAAACCTAAGTTTAACGAATAGTTCTCTCAAGCAAAATCATAATAGCACACCGCGAACGCTCTGGCAAGCCATTATGCAAGATCTTCAGAATCCAGCAATATGGTAAAAGGCCCGTCATTTATCAGAGAAATTTTCATATCTGCACCAAAGATTCCGGTTTGTACATCCGGAATTTCTTCTTTGCATTTTGCAATAATATATTCGTAGAGATTGTTTGCAAGTTCCGGATTTCCGGCTTTGATAAAAGATGGACGGTTTCCCTTCCGGCAGTCCGCATATAATGTAAACTGTGATATTAATAACAGGGAGCCTTCGATATCATGTAAAGACAGGTTTGTTTTTCCGTTTTCATCACCGAAGATGCGCATCCCAAGGAGTTTTCGAATCATTTTATCGGCAATGTTTTTGGTATCGGTTTCTGCAATTTCCGATCAGGACGCAAAAGCCGTTTTGTTATCTGTACCGGTAAGTTTTTTTGATCAACTTCACATGTTGCTTCAGTGACACGTTGTATTACAAATCGCAATGGATTTCATTCCTCTTAATATTTTCTAATAGATTTTTAAAAGTATACAAGAAAAGGAACCGGACCTTAAGACCGGTTCCTTTTTTCAGTAGCGGAATTGCTTTATTTCTTCTGTTCCATTTTCTTTCGAAAATCCAGAATAATGTCGACACACGCCTCCAGTGTGATCTTACTTGTGTTAAGTGTCAGATCATAGCTTCTGGAGTCTCCCCATTTCTTACAGGTGTAATAATTATAATAGCTGGAACGCTGCTTATCTCTTTTCTGGATCATATCTTTGGCTTTTGATTCCGTGACATCCTCACGTTTGCTGACACGCTTGATACGATCGTCCATATCTGCATGTACAAAGATGCTCAGACAGTCCGGATTAGAAGCCAGTGCGTAATCTGCACAGCGGCCTACAATTACACAGGACTCCTCGGATGCAATCTTTTTTATGGTATCAAATTGTGCTAAAAATACTTTGTGATTAAGCGGCATATCCAAAAACGGTGCTGCAGAATAATTTCCGCCGGTATATGTATCCATTACTAAGGAATACAGAAAACTGTTGGTTGGACGTTCATCATGATTTTCGAAAATTTCTTCGCAAAAACCAGAATCTTTTGCTGCCTGTGCCAAAAGTTCTTTATCATATAACTTGATTCCAAGACGTTCTGCTAAAAGTTTTGCAACGGTGTATCCACCACTTCCAAGTTCTCTTCCGATTGTATAAATATAATTGCCCATACCCATTACCTCCGATGTCATAAATTCTTTAAGTAATCTCTTAAAGTATATACATATTATACAACATTTAGGACCTGGATTTCAACAATTTTAGCAAATTATCAAAATATTCCGGCAAAGGAGCAGAAAATTCCATATATTCTCCACTTTTTGGATGAACGAATCCTATTGTTTTTGCGTGGAGCGTCTGCCCCTGCAAATGTTTGAACGGTGATCTGCCACTGGAATACAGAGTATCTCCGAGTAACGGATGCCCGATGCTTGCCATGTGTACACGGATCTGGTGAGTTCGTCCGGTTTCCAGTTGAAACTGCATATAAGTATAATTTCCAAAACGTTCAAGAACTTTATAATGAGTAATTGCCGGTTTTCCGTTTTTCTCATTGACAGCCATTTTTTTGCGGTCAACCGGATGCCTTCCAATCGCGCCTTCGATGGTTCCCTCATCTTCTGTTACATTTCCGCAGACAATGCCAACGTAGATGCGGTTGACGGTATGTTCTTTGATCTGCTCTGCAATGTTTACGTGACTTTCATCATTTTTGCATACAATCAGGGAACCGGTTGTATCCATATCAATACGATGAACAATTCCCGGACGTATCTGTCCGTTGATGCCGCTTAATGAATCTTTGCAGTGATACATGATAGCATTTACCAGTGTTCCGGAATAATGTCCTGCCGATGGATGTACAACCATCCCTTTGGGTTTGTTCACAATTAGAACATCATCGTCTTCATACAGAATGTCCAACGGAATGTTTTCCGGTTCAATGGTCGTTTCGACAGCATCCGGAATGGTGACACGTATGAGATCTTCTGTATGTACCGGATAACTGGCCTTTTGAACTGCCCCGTTTACCTGAATTTGTTTGTTTTTGATAAGTTTTTGAAAAAAAGAACGGGAGAAATCCGGATAAATTTCGGAAAGAACTTTATCCAGACGCTCCCCTTCCTGTGTGTACTGTACTTCAAATGATTCTTCCTGCACGGTTTTAGGACTCCTTTTCATCTTACAGTTTTCCAGTGAAAATCAAAGAAAAATCTTCTTCCTTGTAATAAAAAAGCACAGCAATGATCAATGCGACTGCAGAAAGTGTTACATAAATATCTGCGACATTAAAAATCGGAAAATTGATCAGGCTGAAATAAAAGAAATCAATGACATAGTGATGTATTACACGGTCAATCAGGTTTCCTGCCGCCCCTGCAAAGATTCCGACGGCTATGATATTCAGCGGAAGAAAACGGCGGTTCAATGGAATTCGTTGATACACAATAGCCAGTAAAACAAGCACAACGATGGTCAGTACGGCAAAAAGATCATTTTGCCATCAAAAAGCTTCCGGATGGCTGTCAAAATAGTAAAATGAAAAATCCGACTGCAGAATAGAAACCGGATCCAGACTAAATGCAGCACTGTCATTCTCGAGATAGTTTTAACTGGAATACCCCATCAATCACAGACACATACCGGTTTCTGGTACAGATGGGTATAGGCAAGCCATTTGGTAAACTGGTCGATGGCAATTAAAAGAATAACAAGCAGACCGCTGTATCCCATATATTTTTTTGTCTTTCTCTGATTCATTGTTCTCTCCTTACTTATAAATCATAAACCGGACGCGAAGTTTTCCTTTTTTGCTGAGAGACTGGTCGGTTTCAAAAACAAAACGCCCTTTTTGGCGAACCGAAACAATATCTCCGTTGTCACAGGATTGATTGCAGTTTGTAATGCAACGTCCATTAATGAAAACTTTCTCAGCGGTAAGATATGCGGCAGCTTCCGACCGGGATAAATGATATGCCCGCGCAATAATGGCATCAATGCGGTTAGAAGCAACCATATCATCGTGTTCCTCAAAAACGGGATGGACTTTAAGGGTACTGACATCTTCGATAATCGAACTCCGGATCATGGTATGGCGGATCTGCGTAAACTGATCCATAATAAAACTGGAGATGGTTTCTGAACAAAAGATATAAATGTCATTTTCCAGCAGAACAATATCCCCGATTTTACTCCGGTCCAGCCCAAGGTGCATCAGTGCCCCCAGTACATCGCGATGCGTAAGTTTTTCCGCATATTTTGGATACTGGGGAACCGCATGGATACAAACAAACGGATAAGACCATTCATAACAAAGAGCATCAGGGATAAATGCAACCATCTGACGCTCTGCCCGCTCATAGCCACCGGATAGTTCTGCTGTAGTATACAGTTCCTTCTGCAGACTATGAAAAATATTCTGTTCATTTAAATTTAAAAAATCACTGAATAATACAATTCCTTTCCGGTCCGCCTGTCTGGAAAGATCCAAAAGACGCTTCCGGCATAATTCCTGTTCGTTCATATCATTAATTTAATCCTGGTAAATCAAAAGATTCCATAAGTCCCTGAATATCTCCGGAAATGTCAACACCATTTGGAGTTGCAAGGAAGATGTAATTGGAGATCTTCTGTAGATTTCCATGCATGGCAAAGGTAGCACCGGAAGTAAAATCGATGATCCGCTGTGCAATATCTACACTGAGTCCTTCCATGTTGATTACAACGGTACGTCCATTTAATAAGGTTTCTGTTATTTCAATCTCATCTTCAATGGTAGTTGGCTTGATCACACATACTTCCATTCCCGGCTGTCCCTGACGGCGGTTCCGGTTGATCGGTGTAATTTACTTTGCTGTTTCTGTCTTTGTTTTTCGGAAATATCAAAAGTTGCTGCGGTCTGCTGCTGTTCCTCTTCTTTTTTGCGTTCTCTGCGGGAAGGTTTTTTTTCTTTTACCTCATAATCCTCTTCTTCATCGTAATCGTAATCTTCGTTATCAAATTCGTAATCATCATCATTTAAACGCATGACATCGAGAAATTTATCAATAATACTCATTTTTTACCACCTTATTTTTGATAATGTCTTTCGCCGAAAATTCCGGTTCCAACACGAACCATGGTTGCACCTTCTTCAATTGCAACCATATAATCTCCGGTCATTCCCATGGACAAAATATCCATACGTACATTATCTATGTTTTGTGCGTCAATGTCAACAGATAATTGGCGAATCTGCCGGAAGTAAGTGCGGTTGTCTTCCGGATTTTCCACGAATGGTGCAATCGTCATCAGCCCAAGGATTTGGATATGCGGCAAAGCGGCAATCTGACGGATAAGGGAAATGGTTTCTTCCTTATGAATACCAAATTTACTCTCCTCTTCTGCAATATTGACCTCGACAAGAATCGAGACGGTTACGTTTTGTTTTGCCGCCTGTTTTTCGATTTCTTTTGCCAGATGAAGACTGTCCACCGAATGGATGAGTTCTGTCTTTCCAACGATATATTTCACTTTGTTTGTCTGCAGATGTCCGATCATATGCCAGCGGATATCTTTTGGAAGAACTTCCATTTTCTCACACATTTCCTGAACTTTATTCTCTCCAAAATCACGCGGCCCCAGATCATATACGGTCTGAAGCATTTCGATTGGCTTGGTTTTGCTGACAGCGATCAATGTCACATCACTGCGTTTTCTTCCTGCGTTTTCGCATGCTTTGCATATATTTGCTTCTACCTGTTGCAGGTTTTCCTGTAAATCCATCATGTATACACTCCTTTTATTTTACAACCAGCTGGTTTTCTTTTATTTTACTGCCGTCTAAGGCAATATGGTCATACAGGGCGACTCCGTAGGAAGTGCCTGTATCAACGATGGTATATTTATTGTTTTGTGCAAGAATATCAATTTGTTTAAATACGGCATATCCTTTGTTGATATTATAAACACCAGTGAGCTTGTCCACATCACTGCCGATGGTATACGTCCCGGAAGAATTGTTTTTTACCACAACATCGCCGGCAGAAACGGTTTCATCATCAATATAGTAAAAATCATCCGTTTCGTAGTATATCGTTGGCTGAACCAGTGTTACCGAACCGGTATTTCCGGTATGGTTTTCTATCATAAGTCCGGGATCGGATGAATCGCCTCCCTGTGTAAAATACTCTTTTGGAACCGTATAAAACTGTTTTTTTGTAATGGCCGAATTCGGAATTTTCAGACCGGTTTTTTCGGATACGACAAGTTCCACATCAATGAAACGATCATTTACATAACGGATCATTGCCGTTTTTAAACTCAGGTTTACATAATAACTTCCGTCTTTTTTGGTCAGGGAATAAGGGACTGTCAGTGTAAAATCATCCTTGCAGAAACGGATTTTAATATACTCATTATCTTTTAGCTGTTTTGCCATATCCTCTGATACTGGCAACAGAATATTCCATTTTTCACTGTCAATCCGTTTGTAGGCAGGGGTATTTGCCGTGACCTGTTCCTGATCATCCAGAGAATTTCTTTTGTAATCTGCCATGTTAAACTGATTGGCAGTAAAGTTGTCTGTGGTGACACTTTCATAGCCGTCCGTGTAATATACGATAATTCCGGGTTTTTCTGACTTCTTTTTGTAAAACGTATTGTTTTCTACAGCGGCTTTCACATCTTCATTTAAAGAACTGAGGGCATTCATACTGAGGGTCTGTGTCAGCTGTGCATTGAGTTCGTTTTTGAATGTATAAACCGAAGAAAACGTGTTGGAGTCATAAGAATTCCGGAAAACATCCAGTTCAGAGGAAACTTCATTCAGTGTTTCGGTGTCAAGGGTGTCGCCATTGGATGCGACATCTGAAATCTGTCGGGAAAGTTCTCCGCTGGTATCAATGGAATAGACCACATCATTGACGGAGGCTTTTGCTCCGTTTTTCAGATAGTAATTGATATAACCGCTCTGTCCTGCATAGACAACCGTCTCATCGCGCAGAATCAGTCCGTGATAAACATGGTTTGTTGCAATGGTTCCCTGCCCCACTTCGTATTCAGCAACCGGGCTGGAAGTCAGATACGATATAAGGTTAAAGATGACATAGATAATTATAATTACAAAAATCACGATTCCGATATTTAAATTCAGACCATGATGCATTCGTACAACATTCTGTTTGCGTGTCAAAAAAGTCCACCTCACTGATTGATACTTCTATCTTACCATTTTCAAACCGCAAATACAATCATCAGAAGAAATGTGTATAATTTTAATTTTTTGTCTCATACTATGGATAAAAAATGGAGGTAAGAAGAATGAAATGGCTTGATAACTGCCTTTTAACATTAGCAGTAATTGGATGTATTGTATGGGGACTGATTGGATTTTTCCAGTTTAATCTGGTTTCCTTTATCTTTGGAAACGGGACCTGGCTGACGCGTGTCATATATGCGCTGGTAGGACTCAGCGGATTATATCTGATCAGCTTTTACGGAAGAATCCGTTCCTCTCTGGAGGATTAGACACAAAAAAGATGGGAGTGTTCTCAATAAGAAGCACTCCCATCTTCCGTAAACCGGGATCTCTTAGAGCGAAACCGTTACTTTCGCCTGTGCATATTCCGGCAGATCCGCTTTATTTTTGGAAACACTTAAAATAAAACGGACTTTGTATTTTTCGCTGATAATATCCAGTTTTTCAATCGCCCTTACCATGTCCTGATCGGATTCAATGAATGCAATGGTAAGAAAACTGTCCAGATACATTTCTTCCAGATCGTGATCCTGGGATACAATCCCACAGATAAACCCTAAAAATTCATCACAGTTTGTAATTGGATAATCCACTACATTGATCAGACGGACTTTATTGTTTAACTCATACATATGTTTCTGGCTTTTGTCAAGATAAACAACACTCCCTGTAACGGTACTGACGGTGTGATTGACTTTTTCTAAAAGTTCCTTGGTCTTTCCTTTTCCCTTTTCCCCACAAATGATTTCAATCATGGCACTTCCTCCTGCAAATATAAAAAGTCACAAAAAACGGTTCTTTATAACCATAATTATAGTATATTTGCACAGGAAATACAATCATTAATTCGCAAAGGTTGAAAGAATCTGACTTCATCAGCGTATACATATCGGAACGTGTTTTTCCCTTGTAAACGATACTGACAATATCATCACCCTTTTTATTCTTTGAATACAAAACAAGACAGTATCCCGCTGCGTTTGTGGTACCGGTTTTTCCACCGATTACGGTAATATCTTCCGGTTCGGTTGTCTGACCGTTCAGATAACGGTTTGTACTTTCCCATTTTTGTGTCACGGCATTACCGGATGCATTCTGATAAGCGGCATCATAACTTTTGGTATGTATGATATCAATAAAATCCTGCGTCTGAATTGCTGCCTGAAAGATCAGATACATATCGTAAATCGTTGTGTAATGATCATCATCCGGCAGACCGTTTGCATTGACAAAATGACTCTGTGTTGCTCCTAGGGCTTTTGCTTCGCGATTCATTTCCTCTGCAAATTTATCAATTGACCCGGAATAATATTCGGCAAGAACATTTGCCGCATCATTTCCGCTGACAAGTAACAGTCCATACAGTAAATCCCGGACAGTAAGTACATCTCCGGCAGCAAGTCCGCATTTGGAAGAATCCGCCATATTTGCAATGGCATCCGCACTGACGGTTACTTTATCATCCAGATCACAGTTGCGGATAATGATATAGGCTGTCAGAATTTTTGTGGTACTTGCCGGATACAGTTTTTCGAAAAGGTTCTGGCTGTACAGTACTTCTTTGGTTGTCAGATCAAAAACACCAGCTCCTTCGGCATAATCTGCATGCACCTGATCCGTGCCAAAATTAATATCGTTTGTCACACACAGATTTCTTGCAAAAAACTGGTTGCTGACGGAAGAATTATCTCCCGTCAGGGAGTATGGATTCTGGATATCCGCGGTCTTACCGGTTCCGCATCCGTTCATAAAAAGAGCTGCTATGCAGAAAATACATAGCAGTTTTATTTTTAAATGATGAGTTCTATTTGTACATTTCACGCCAGTCAAGGTCTCCTCTATCCAAAGATTTAATCAAAAGCTCCGCTGTGGCAAGATTGGTTGCAAGCGGGATATTGTGCTCATCACAAAGCCGCACAATGCTGTTGACATCCGGCTCATGTGACTTTGGTTTCAGAGGATCACGCAGAAAGATTACGAGATCAATTTCATTGTGCTCGATCTGTGCACCAAGCTGCTGGGAACCTCCCAGATGTCCTGCGAGATATTTATGTATCTGGAGGTTGGCAACCTCCTCGATCAGACGTCCTGTTGTTCCGGTTGCAAACAACTGGTTTTTTGCCAGAATTCCACGATATGCAATACAGAAATTCTGCATTAATTTCTTTTTTGAGTCATGTGCTACAAGTCCAATATTCATTAAACAATTCCCCCCTAATATTTTTTCGGCTGTAATCCTACATTTAATACAAACCCCATTCCCAAATACAAAGAAAGTAAAGAGGTTAATCCGTAACTTACAAATGGAAGCGGAATTCCTGTATTCGGCATCAGACCGGTGGCAACAAAAATATTAAAAATACTCTGAAATCCAATCAGTGCAGCCATGCCGCAACAGATCAGTCTTCCTGCGAGATCCTTTGCCTTCCGGGCGATCAGAATACATTCTATCACAATAAACAGCAATAAAAGGACAATTACCATGGTACCTATAAAACCGAGTTCCTCACCGGCAACAGCAAAGATGAAATCTGTCTGTGGCTCAATGATATAATTCGCATTTTTCATGGATGTGGCCGCGGAATTGTTCAGACCTTTCCCCCATAACTGGCCTGATCCAATTGCCATAATAGAATTTTGCTGCTGTGCTGCGATATCCGACCATCTGGGGTCCTGTGGATATAACCATGCCATAATTCGACCGAAACGGTAATCTCCCGAGGATTGTGCCATACGAAGTATAACGGTAATTCCTATCAATCCTGTCGGAATACAGATTCCCAAAACGGTTAATACTATTTTATAACTTAATCCGGCAATAAACAAGAGGCTAATAAAAATTAATGCAATTGCGATGGAAGTTGAAGTATCCGGCTGCTTTACAATCAAAAGCAGGGGAATTCCGATCAGGACAAAAGAAAGACCTATGGTTTTTACCGTGTTCAGGTTCTCTGCATGTTTGGAAAAAAAGCGTGCGAAAAATAAAATCAGCACGATTTTTGCCAGCTCGGAAGGCTGAAAACGAAAACCTCCAAAATCAATCCAGCGCTGTGCTCCACCGGCACTGTCACCAATACCTGTCATAACCAGACCAAGCAGGACAATGATTCCGATATAATATAACCAGGTAAATCTCAGAATAAAGGAATAATCCATCAAGGATACAATGACCATCGCCACCATACCGATGATACATCCTAAGATCTGCATTTTCTGTACAGAATGTTTGGCACTTCCAATGATCAGGATACCGATGATATTTAAAACCAGTATGCTGATCACCAATTGAAAATGATAATTTCTAAGTTTGTATTGTTTTAACATCTTAAGCTCTTTTCCTGTTTTGTTTCAAAACAACTCTTATCTCATAGTCATCCGGAGAAAATTCAAAATACCTTGAAATAATATCTGAAATTTCCTTTTTCATTCGCCTTGCTGCAGCAGGTGAATGTTCAAACGGTGCGGATTCTGCCATTAATTTCAGACGTTCACGGGCAATTGGTCCGGAACCGTCCTGTCTGTGGGAAAAATGATTAACCTTCATACTCACATTCCTTTCCGCCCAGATATATTTTGCCCTGCCGGATGCAGGGATCTTCTTTATTCAGATCCACCGGAATCACACGTGGATTTGCGAATGCTCTTGCGGCGGTCATAAATGCACGGGTGGCCTTTGTGTGCATGGAAAGTACAGGTATTCCCTTATTCTGGCTTACGACAATTCTTTCATCGGCAGGAATTACACCGATTGCCGAAAGTCCTAAAATATCTTCTACATCTTTTTGCGAAAGCATATCGTGTTTTCGCACCATACGGGCATTGTAGGCATTGATCAGCAGATCAATCTGTGAAAGCCGCATACCGTCCAGCAGACAGATGACTCTTCCTGCATCCCGCACAGCAGAAATATGCGGAGATGTAACAACTACTGCACGATCTGCTGCAGATACGGCAAAGTGAAAGCCGTCTTCGATTCCTGCCGGACAGTCAATCAGACAGAAATCAAATTCCTGTTTTAAATGGGAAATCAGCGTATACAGCTTACTCTCATAATCCATAATCTTTCTGCAGCGGAGAGCTGCGGGAATCATAAACAGATTCGGATAACGCTTGTCCCGGATCAATGCCTGTTTTAACCGGCATTTGTTTTCGAGAAGGTCGATCAGATTATACTGGATCTGATCTTCCATTCCCATTACAACATCCAAATTCCGAAGTCCCATGTCTGTATCAAGCATGATGACTTTTTTATCTAACCGTGAAAGTCCTGCGCCAATGTTGGCAATTGTTGTAGTCTTGCCAACACCGCCTTTTCCTGAAGTGAAAACAATTGCTTCACCCATGAAATAAACCTCCTGTTAGTTTAAATTGTAATCTATGTGACTAATCGGCAACAGAGTTTCTTGTGTTACCGTTGACACCGGCTGCTTTCATTTCCTTGATATCTTTCATCGATGTTTCTTTATAGTAATATGAAATT
>ENA-OQKA01000231-OQKA01000231.1-human-gut-metagenome-genome-assembly--contig:-NODE-231-length-16358-cov-2.164007_pt1 | contig 16358 bp, 20 predicted proteins | sample MGYA00242644_ERZ504789 | MGnify/ENA primary metagenome ERZ504789 (study PRJEB26092, sample SAMD00036423) | human gut metagenome | host: Homo sapiens | study: EMG produced TPA metagenomics assembly of...
AACACCTTTCAGTAAATTTGCTTTTGAACAAATAAGTTTCATTTAGAAAAACTCCTTCCTGCGCGTATATATAAATATTTAAAAGATATTCGTAATATTCTTCTTAGGGGCTGTTAAAAAGTTCAAAACCCCTTCAAAGCCTTTAAAGACAAGCTTTAAGCGGCTTGATAACTTGATTAAAAGCCTGTTGAAGTAAAAATGATAAAAATTGATAACTTTTTATTCACTTTCCTTCAACCTGTCATTAACATGCTCATGTGGAAATAAAAGCAAGGTTATAACCAAATTATTAACATGCAAATGAGCACATATATAAATAGGTAGAAACTAATTTGGATTAATCTTTTTCTTGATAGTTTCTATGAGAGTACGTGTACTGTCATTCTCCTCGTAATCCTTGGTGACCTTCTTGATGCCGTGGATGATAGTAGAGTGGTCTCTGCCGCCCAAAAGCTGGCCGATTACATCAAGTGAATCAGAGGTCATGGTCTTGCAGAGGTACATGGCAATCTGTCTTGGACGTGCAATCTCGCTGCTTCTGGTCTTTGAAATCATCTGGTCTACAGAGATGTGGAAATGCTCTGAAACGACCTCGATGATGAGCTGTGCAGTGATTTCCCTTGGCTTGTCCGGCGTGATGATATTGGAAAGCTCTCTCTCAGCGATTTCCATAGTGATGTGAGTATGCTCGAGATTGTGGAAGGCTAAAAGCTTGTTTAAGGCTCCCTCAAGCTCACGTATGTTGGAGCTGATGTTTGAAGCAATGTAGTTTAAGATATCATCATCTATATCAAAATTGTCAGTTTCAGCTTTCTTACGGAGGATAGCCATCCTCGTCTCATAGTCAGGAGTACCGATATCAGCCATCAGTCCCCACTCGAAACGTGAGCGGATGCGCTCCTCGAGAGTCTCCATCTCCTTAGGCGGCTTATCAGAGGTAAGGATAATCTGCTTGCCCTGTGTCTGCAGTGTGTTGAAGGTGTGGAAAAACTCCTCCTGAGTACTTTCCTTTCCTATGATGAACTGGATATCATCAATCATGAGCACATCTACAGTCCTGTATTTGTCACGAAACTTTGTCATGGCGGAAGAATTACCGTTACGGATAGATTCGATAACCTCGTTGGTAAACTCTTCAGAAGTAACGTAAAGCACCTTGGTATCAGGATTCTGGTCAATGATGAAATGACCTATTGAATGCATAAGATGAGTCTTGCCAAGTCCCGGACCACCATATATATATAGCGGATTGTATGCTTCACCCGGGCTTTCTGCCACTGCAAGAGAAGCAGAATGGGCAAACCTGTTATTATTACCTACGACAAAGGTGTCAAATGTATAGTTAGGGTTTAAGTTTGAGTGATCCCCCTTTACAGGAGTCTGTGGCTCAAGCTGAGGGGTATCGTTGTTTTAAACTTAAGGCTCTGTGCCTGATCCGGTAAAATAAACTGGATATCATACTCGATACCTGTCACCTCACCTATAGCTACCTTAAGAGGAAGATAATATTTTTTGTTGATATAGCTGAGCCCCATCTGCTCAGACGGAACGAGAATATACAGTGTATTGCCGTCTATGGCGAACACCTCAAGCGGTTTTATCCACGTATTAAAGGAAACGTCTGTCAGACCATGCTCTTCCTTGACCATCTGTAGTATTTCATTCCACTTTTCCATTACTTTATCCATCAAAGTTCTCCATTATTTAACATATAAAGAGTATATTATGGGAATGTTCTCCACAATCCCATACATACTATATAGTACACTATTTTTGGCATTTAGGCAATGTAAAAAGATTTACAAAAATACTTTATTCACATTTTTCAACCACAATTATACAAAGTTACCAACATGTTATTCACATATTGTGGATAACTTTTTGATATCTTGATAACTTTCCACAATATGTTGGTCGCAATAGGTGGTTTATATCAAAATGTAGACGGTTATCAAGAATTATTATATATATAGAAGAAACTCGTTTTCCACATTTTTATTGTGGAATGTAAACCGATAAAAAAATATATGTAGAAATTTAAAGAAAATTGAGAAAATCCTTGACACAACAGTAATTTTGTTATAATTATACCGATGTTTTTAACGTAAAGGAGGTGGATATATATGAAGATGACATTCCAACCTAAGAAGAGACAGAGAGCAAAAGTTCATGGATTCAGACAGAGAATGAAAACTGCTGGCGGAAGAAAAGTAATCGCAGCCAGAAGATTAAAAGGAAGAAAAAAATTATCAGCATAGGCCACAATTTTTGTGGTCTTTTCTTCATTTTTGATTGTTTTTAGAAGGACAGCTTCAAATGAAATTTTCAGATTCGTTGAAAAAAAACAAGGATTTTCAGAATGTATATAATAACGGTGTATCGTTTGCTAACAGATACCTCGTTATGTATGTTCTGAAAAATAACACAGAAAATAATCGTATAGGTATATCAGTTAGCAAAAAAGTTGGAAATAGTGTTATTAGACATCATATTACTCGTCTCGTGAGAGAGAGCTACAGACTACATGAGGACATGTTCGATAGTGGTTTGGACATCGTAGTCATCGCAAGAGTTGCAGCGCGGCATGTGGGTTATAAGGAAATAGAAAGTGCTGTTTTACATCTTGGAGGTCTTCACAGGATTATTAAGAAACAAAATATTTGAATAATGAAAAAGAAGATGGAATCGTTTTGAAAAGTATCTTAATATTTTTGATTAAATTTTATAGGAAGTATATTTCCCCGATGAAATCAACGAAATGCCCATATTGTCCGACCTGTTCGGAGTATGGTTTGCAGGCTGTGCAAAAGTACGGTGCCATAAAGGGTGGTCTGCTTGCGGCATGGAGGATATTGAGATGTAATCCTTTTTCAAAGGGTGGGTATGATCCGGTTCCATAGCAGCAATGGAGGTTTTTATGTCGGACATTTTATTAACCGCATATCCAGGCTCTATTCTTGGACCAATTGCCAAGCTTCTCGGTATCCTGATGGATTGGATATACAGTGGTATATCTAATATTACAGGTGGAAGAGTTGAGAGCGTTGTACTAAGTATTGTAATTATTACGATTATAATCTACATGTGTCTGTTGCCACTGACTATTAAGCAGCAGAAGTTTTCTAAGCTATCACAGAAAATGCAGCCTGAGATGCAGGCTATCCAGGCTAAATATAAAAATAAAAAGGATCAGGCTTCAATGATGGCCATGCAGGAGGAGACACAGCTTTTATACCAGAAGTACGGTATTTCTCCGATGGGAAGCTGTGTGCAGATGCTTATACAGATGCCTATTCTGTTTGCACTGTACCGTGTGTTCTACAATATTCCTGCTTATCTGAGCGGAGTTAAGGGCTCTTTTACAGGGCTTGTTGATTCAATTCAGCAGACAAGCGGATATCAGAATACACTTGTCAGTCTGATGGAAAAGTATAATGTTGTTACATCAAGCGGTCTTAACGCTTCAAATGCGGCTTCAAAGCTTGCCGATGCAAGTGGTGATACTTTAAGCAATTATATCATTGATATCCTTTATAAGCTTCCTTCAAAGGGCTGGGATGCTCTTATGGACGGTAAGTTTTTTGATGGTATCCAGAGCGCAGTTGAGAAGACGCACGATGCGTTACTTCATTTCAACTACTTTTTGGGACTGAATATCTCAGATACACCTTGGTATATCATAAAAAGCAACTTTACGGACAAGCCTGATAAGTGGTTACTTTTTGTAATACTTGCACTGCTTATTCCTGTACTGTCATATCTGACACAGATGCTTAATATCAAGCTCATGCCACAGGCTACAAACGGCAATGATCAGGTGGCAAATCAGATGAAGATGATGAATCTCATGATGCCGCTTATGTCATTGTTTATCTGCTTCACAGTTCCTGTAGGTCTTGGTATTTACTGGATCTGCTCTGCACTTGTAAGAGGTATCCAGCAGTTCTTCGTCAACAGACATATAGAGAATCTTGATCTTGAGGCTGTTATGGCAAAGAACGAGGAAAAGGCAAAGAAGAAGAGAGAAAAAATGGGACTGTCTGAGGATTATATAAAGAAGGCAGCTCAGATTAAGACAAAGTCAATTGACAATAAGGCAAACGTATCTGTATCAGCAGGCACAGAGGAGAAGCTTGCAAAGGCCGCTGAGTACAAGGCTAATGCAAAGGCAGGCTCACTTGCTTCAAAGGCTAATATGGTTAAAGAGTTTAATGAACGCAATTCACGCAAATAGGGGGAGAAAATAGTGGAATACATTGAAGTATCTGCAAAAACAATTGACGATGCTTTGACAGAGGCATCTATTAAACTTGGAACAACAAGCGATAAGCTCGAGTATGAGGTAATTGATAAGGGAAGCAATGGTTTTCTTGGAATTGGCAGCCGTGATGCTGTCATCAAGGTTAAAAAGGCCGAGGCAAGTGTTGAGGATGAGATTCGCGAATTCCTTGACAGTGTGTTTAAGGCAATGAAGCTTGAGGTTACTATTGATATCAAAGTGGATGAGGACAACAGAAATGTTGATGTTGAGCTTAACGGTCCTGAGATGGGCGTTTTAATCGGCAAGAGAGGTCAGACTCTCGATTCACTCCAGTACCTTACAATACTTGACTATCAATAAGCAGTCTGAGAATTACTACAGAGTAAAGATTGATACTGAGGATTACAGAAAGAGAAGAAGAGAGACACTTGAGAATCTTGCCAAGATATTCATTCAAGGTTAAGCGTACAAAGAGACCTGTTTCTCTTGAGCCGATGAATCCTTTTGAGAGAAGAGTGATTCATTCTGCACTTCAGAATGATAGATTTGTTGAAACACACAGCGAGGGTGATGAGCCTTACAGACACGTTGTTGTGACACTTAAGAAATAATAGATATAAATCATTAAAAGGGTATCTGGTTTCAGGTATCCTTTTTGAATATATATTATCTTAGAATTTTTGAGGAATTTCATATGCAAAATGATACAATAGCGGCTATTGCCACAGCTATGTCTCCGTCAGGAATCGGAATTATCAGGATAAGCGGAGATGATGCACTTTCGGTAATAGATAGGATTTATAAAAGCAAGAATAATAAAAGAAAATAAGCGCCTGTCAGTCACATACCATTCATTATGGTTTTATATATGACGGCGATGAAAAAATAGATGAGGTTATGGTGCTTTTGATGAAGGCTCCCAATACATACACGAGGGAGGATACTGTGGAGATAGACTGCCACGGTGGTGTGTATGTGATGAAAAGAGTGCTTGAAGCAGTAATCAAAAACGGAGCAAGACCGGCAGAGCCCGGAGAGTTTACTAAAAGGGCATTTTTAAACGGCAGGATTGATTTATCCCAGGCAGAATCTGTCATAGATGTAATAAATTCAAAAAATGATTTTGCGCTCAAAAGCTCTTTAAGCCAGCTAGGCGGAGCCGTGCTTGGAAGCATCAGGCAGATAAGAGAGCAACTTTTGCATGAGATTGCATTTATTGAGTCGGCACTTGACGACCCTGAACACATTTCTCTGGATGGTTATCCACAAAAACTACGTACAATTGTGGATAACGAGTATGTGGAGATAGATGGTCTGTTAAAAACCTCAGATAATGGAAGGATTCTGAAGGAAGGAATAAACACAGTAATCATTGGAAAGCCAAATGCCGGAAAGTCATCTCTTTTAAATGTGCTTGTCGGAAGTGACAGGGCAATTGTCACGGATATAGCAGGAACCACGAGAGATGTGCTTGAGGAACAGATTAATATTGGTGGAATCACCTTAAATCTCGTTGATACTGCAGGCATCAGAAGCACTGAGGATGTTGTTGAAAAATTGGTGTGAAAAAGGCTATGGAGCATGCCAATGGAGCTGATTTAATAATATATGTAGTTGATTCGTCAGTGGCACTTGATGATAATGATTATGATATTATCAATTTTATTAAGGATAAAAAGGCAGTCATTTTACTAAATAAGTCGGATCTGGCCTCTAATGTGTCTGCAGATGATATAAAAAAGCTTGTGGATAAAACTGTTATCTCGGTTTCTGCAAAGGAAAGCTTGGGAATAGATGAGCTTTCTGATACAATAAAGAATATGTTTTTTGATGGAGAGGTCTCATTCAATGATGAGATTTATATCACAAATATCAGGCATAAAAACTATTGTCAGATGCTAAGGAAAGTCTTAAGCTTGTTATGAACAGTATTGATGATGATATGCCGGAGGATTTTTATTCGATTGATTTGATGAGTGCGTATGAGTCGCTTGGACTCATAATAGGAGAATCGGTTGAGGATGATCTGATGGATGAGATATTCAGTAAATTTTGTATGGGAAAGTAGGCAGTTATGTGCAGTAAGTTTGTTGAAGAAAATTATGATGTTGTTGTAGTTGGTGCAGGACATGCAGGTTGTGAGGCAGCACTTGCGTGTGCTAGGCTTGGACTTGAGACTATTGTTTTCACGGTAAGCGTGGACAGTATAGCGCTCATGCCATGTAATCCGAATATCGGTGGAAGCTCGAAGGGGCATCTCGTCAGGGAGATTGATGCACTTGGCGGCGAGATGGGAAAAAACATTGACAAGACCTTATCCAGTCAAAGATGCTAAATAAATCAAAGGGGCCTGCTGTTCATTCTCTCCGCGCGCAGGCGGATAAAGCGGAATATAGTATGGAAATGAGAAAAACCCTTCAAAATACCGACCATCTGACCATCAGACAGGGTGAGGTTTCTGAGATTGTTACCGATGAGAATAATAATATAGTCGGTGCAAAAACTACTTCGGGAGCTTTATATCATTGTAAGGCGATTGTGCTGTGTACCGGTACATATTTAAGAGCCAGATGCTTAACCGGCGAGATGATCACTCATACAGGTCCGAATGGACTTCTGGCAGCCAACCATCTGACTCAGTCGCTCATAGATCATGGAATTGAGATGCGCAGATTCAAAACAGGAACTCCAGCGCGTGTAGATAAGAGAAGTCTTGATTTTTCAAAGATGGAGGAGCAGTTCGGTGACGAGAGGGTAGTGCCGTTTTCATTCACAACTGATCCTGAAAGTGTGCAGATTGATCAGGTTTCATGCTGGCTTACATATACGAATAGTAAGACCCATGAGATTATAAGAAACAATCTAGACCGTTCACCGATTTATGCAGGCATCATAGAGGGAACAGGTCCTAGGTATTGTCCTTCAATAGAGGATAAAGTGGTTAAGTTTGCTGAAAAGGAAAGACATCAGATATTTATTGAGCCGGAGGGACTTAATACAAACGAGATGTATGTCGGAGGGATGTCTTCGTCTATGCCTGAGGATGTGCAGTATGAGATGTACCGCACTCTTCCGGGACTTGAAAATGTGAAAATAGTAAGAGACGCTTATGCCATAGAGTACGACTGTATCAATGCAAACCAGCTATATGCATCGCTCGAGTTTAAGAAAATACATGGTCTGTTCAGTGGTGGACAGTTCAACGGTTCGTCCGGATATGAGGAGGCAGCCTGTCAGGGACTTATCGCCGGCATTAATGCAGCAATGAAGATACTTGGCAAAAAGCCATTGATACTTGACAGGTCAGAAGCGTACATAGGTGTTTTGATTGATGATCTGGTTACTAAGAAAAATAGAGAACCTTACCGCATGATGACTTCAAGAGCGGAATATCGTCTCCTTTTAAGACAGGACAATGCAGATTTGCGTCTCACCGAGAAGGGATACGAGGTTGGTCTGATTTCAAAGGAAAGATATGACTATGTATGTAAAAAGAAAGAGCTTATTGATAAGGAAATAGAGAGAGTGTCGCATGTAAATATCGGCGCAAGGGCTGATGTACAGGATATTCTGAAGAAATACAACAGTATAGAGCTAAGCAACGGAACCACACTTGAGGAGCTTATCAGAAGACCTGAGCTGGATTATGACAAGCTCGCTCCGATAGATCCCGACAGACCTAAGCTATCTGATGATACAAGAGAACAGATTAATATTCTTATTAAGTACGCAGGGTATATTTCAAGACAGATCAAGCAGGTCTCTCATTTTAAGAAGCTTGAGAAAAAACTGTTACCTACTGATTTTGATTATAATACTATTTCGGGTCTGAGAATTGAAGCACAGCAGAAGTTGAATGAATTTCAGCCGCTTAGTATAGGTCAGGCATCCAGAATTTCAGGTGTCACACCGGCTGATATATCGGTTTTACTGGTATTTCTGGAACAATTAAAATACTCAAATCCTGATTTATTTTCTAGATTAAACCCAGATAATACAAGCGTTGAACAATAATAATGGAGAATAAAATATGAAATATGATTTCACACACTTCACTGATGAATTATCAAAAATTAAATGTACATTAAATAATTCACAATTAGAGCAATTTGAGCTATATTATGACATGCTTATCGAAAAAAACAAGGTTATGAACCTTACTGCCATTACAGATTTCGACGAGGTAATAGAGAAACACTTCTTGGATAGCTTGTTTTTATGCCACACATTGGATTTAAACGCGGAAAAAAATATCATTGATGTCGGAACCGGAGCTGGTTTTCCCGGTATTCCTCTTAAGATAGCTTTTCCTCAGCTTAAGATTACTTTATTAGATTCACTTAATAAGAGAGTTGGATTTTTAAATGAAGTTATTGAAGCGCTTGAGCTTAAGGATATTGAGACAGTCCATGGCAGGGCAGAGGATTTTGCCAGAGATAAGGAACACAGGGCAGCTTATGATATTTGTGTATCGAGAGCAGTTGCAAATCTGTCTACTCTTTCAGAATACTGTCTGCCGTTTGTGAAAATGGGAGGCTGCTTTGTGTCATATAAATCAGGTGAGTGCGAGAGCGAGGTGGCAGATGCAAAGTCGGCCATTTATCTGCTGGGAGGAAAGTTGAACAAAATAGAGCAGTTTGGCTACTCAGATAATCATCGCTCTTTTGTCATAATTGATAAGGTTATGAATACGAGCAATAAGTATCCGAGAAAAGCCGGACTGCCTTCAAAGAAACCATTGTAAAAAACCGTTATAATTGTTGAAGAATAGTTATAGGCGGTGCCTTATTTTAGATTAAAGTATAGAATTAGTTAGTAACAATTTTTTTAATAATTGAAGCTGTCTTCTCCGGTAACTCTAACTGAGGATAAAGCTTTGCATTTGCAATATGGATGATGTCGCATTTACTATTTAGCTTATGGTAATTGTTGATAACATCCATATTATTTTTTATTCCTGTTGATGCTATAATTGATACATCCTTGTCCAGGTTCTTGAGAGCGGGCGCGATATTAGTATTGATGTAGTTTGATAAAATGCTTGAGTAAAGATATTTGCCGCGGCTTTGTCCTTTATGTGCGGACTCATAGTATGCATCCTTCATATTATCTGATATGAGCTGGCCTCTTGAAATAAACTTATTTCTGAAGAGTAAATCTACTTTAATAGGGCTCATAAGCTTATTGTATATAAATGTACCTATGATTGGCAGATTAATTATGTTCTGCTTAAATTTTGTGTTCTTGTCAGGTATGCATTTAAGCTGTTGTAATGATACAGGGTTTATAAGTATGATTTTATTAAATAAATCCTTTGACAGAGCATTTGCCATGATTACAGGAGCTGTTGACAGATTTGTTGCAGCTACGTTAACAGGCTTTCCTATTACGTCATTTACAAAGGCTGTGATAATCTGTACATACATGTAGCTTGTATATTTGATGGAAGGCTTGTCCGAGCGGCCACATCCAAGCAAATCAATAGTGTATACGGTATTGTTCTTTGCAAGCTTTTTAGCTACTTTAGCCCATTCTTCACCGGATGCTCCGGAGTCGGTGTCGTGTATTAAAAGTATTGGCTCACCGGTGCCGGTTTTTGTATAAAAGATATTTCCTTCTTTCCATTTGTAGTAGTGGCCATTGTCTACTTTGAGTGCATTTTTCCTTTCGGCATTAGAGTCTACAACTCTGTTGTATATATGCATTCCGGCAATCACTGCAGATGTGAGAAAAAGCAGATTTTTTGTACTTTTTTTCATATTATAACCTCCTTGTTTTTATCTGAAAAATTTGATATATTGATTTTGTATTCTTATAACTATATTATAACAAAAAAGAAGTTTTATACAATTATTTTTTATAATTGCTTTTAAATATAGTAAAAATGATATATAATTATCCTGTAGATAAATTAATTATACAAACAAATGTTCGATAATTATGGTTAAACAATATTTAGAGAAAACAAGAGATGAATTTTATGACAGCAAGTATGCGCTTATAGAAAAACTTACTGCCGCTGAGAATCATTTTAAAGAAAATATCAAGATTATCCAGATGCTTGAAGGAAAATCCGATGAAAGCTTTGAGGCTTTTACCCCTCGTGAAATCAATTCATATAATAAGAGCAAAGCTAAGGAACTTAAGGAAGAGCAGAAGCTGATTGAGCCTCAGATAAAGTCTTTACACAAACAGATATCTGATATTGATTGCAAGATTGATGAAATCAACAGTGTATCAGAGTGTATAGTTACTGATGAGACAACTAATGAAGTAGAAAGTTTCTAGAGGCCATATCTGATGTTATCAACGAAGAGGATAGTGATGCTTTTAAGAGGGTGATTTTACAGACTGTTGAGAGTGAGAGACAGCGTATCGCTCGTGATTTGCATGATTCTACTGTACAGAGTCTGACATCACTTACTCACAAGACTAGAGCTTTGTCTTAAACTTATGGATGTTGACCCTATCAGGTGCCGGCTTGAGCTCACGTCTCAGGGAAAGATACTGAAGGATATTATCAATGAGCTTCGAAATATGATTTATAATTTAAGACCTATGTCATTTGATGATATTGGATTTAATATTACTGTTGAGCGTGCTCTTGATAAGCTTCGCAATTCAAATAATATAAGATGCAATTTCAAGATATCCGGTGATGAGTACATGGTAGACAGTCTTGTATCACTAACCTTACTCAGGGTCATTCAGGAGGCTTGCAGTAATTCTATCAAGCATGGTCATGCCAAAGAAATTAATGTTTCATTAAAGTATGAACCAAAATCACTTACTTTGACAATAAAGGATGATGGAGATGGTTTTGATACATCTGCTATTCCTGAGTTTACCAGAGATGATAATTCAGGCTTTGGATTATCTATGATGAAGGAAAGAATTTATCTTCTTTCCGGTAAAATATCTATTTCATCAAGACCCGGTGAGGGGTGCATAGTTAAGGTAATTATACCTGTAAATAAGGAGGATTAAATTATGGCTATTAATATTATGATTACAGATGATCATTCTATGATCAGAGAAGGACTAAAAAATCTGCTGGAGCTTGACGGTGATATAAAGGTTATTGCCGAGGCAGAGAATGGTGAGGAGTGCCTTGATAAATTAAAGACCTTCAGACCAGATGTATTACTTTTGGATATCAATATGCCAAAGATGAATGGTCTTGAGGTATTAAAAGCATTAAAGGACAGAAAGTCTAAGGTAAAGGTACTTGTTCTTACTGGTCACAATGAGACAGAATATCTTGTGAAGGCTGTAGATATCGGAATCAACGGATATGTACTGAAGGATTCTGAGTCTGCTGAGCTTAAAAAGGCTATTTTCACTATTGCTGATGGTGAGACTTATATCCAGCCTAGTCTTATTCCTGCTCTCAATTCTAAGATGATTCAGAAAAATGAGGATGAGCTTAAGATAGATGCCCTTACTAAGAGAGAGATGGAAGTACTTAAAGAGATGTCTGTTGGTAAGTTTAACAGAGATATTGCTAAGGAAATGAAGATTAGTGAGAGAACTGTTAAGAATCATATTTCAAGTATTTTCAAAAAGCTTGAGGTTACTGATCGTACTCAGGCTGCGGTATTTGCAATCCGTAACAACATTATTCAGATTATGTAATATACGATTTATATTTTATTGGAAATTTATTAGAGGAATGTTTCACGTGAAACATTCCTTTTTGATTATTTGATATAGTTTATTGACAGTAGTACGGAATCCGTCATGCATATACATTCCACACTCATTTTACTCCGCAACTGAGAATATGTAAGAAATCACATATAGGTTGAGACAGTAGTACGCCACCGTCCATATTTGCCATCGTGGCTCAGTATGGACTCGCTCGTACATCCGTTTACGAGCGCTGCTATGTATAGAAGTGATTTCAAACATACTCTAAGTTACTGCATAGACTCGTTTGAAATTTATATGTATGTTGCATTCCTTAGATTGTGGATATGCTTTAAATGTAGTATAGTATAGTACTTATAAAATAAATAAAGTGTGAATTTATATTGTATAGGTTAATATTTTACGTTTTGAATTATATGATTGTGTATAATCAATTATTATGTAATTTGATTGTATAGAATTAAATAAAATATTAATTGATAAGTATAAGTATTAAATGATAAAATGGGAATGTTTCACGTGAAACGTTTAAGTGATATAATGAGTAAATACGAGAAAACTACGTTTTGATAATTAGACTGACTAAAATTTAAATATGGGATATAGAAGGTGACATAATTTGTATTAATAAAATATTTAAATTATTAAACGAAGCTCGAAATCAGAAGGCAATACTGCAACAATGGCTGATGTATTTGCCAAAAACACAATTGAAAACAATAATACTGTGACAGAACTTTTTCAATTGAAGATAGTATATTTCATGATTCGGAGAAAATGAAAGTGAAGATGGCAGTATTATTTTTGCGTATGACACAAGAAAAACAGAGAATGTGAAAAAATAATGTGCATACATAGTGGAATTTTATAGCATTATACAGTTAAGAGTGATATAATAATTTAAGTATGTAAGATTTCAATTTACAATTTTAGAAATATGATGATGTAGAAGAGTTTGTTGTTCTCAAGATGACTTTGAATAGTTATTATAAACAATTATGACATATAGAATATGGCATGTAAAATGTAGAATATAAAATAATAAAATAATAAATATAGAATATAACAGATAGCATCAGAATTTTAAGTAAATTGCGAAAGGATTTATAATGGGAAGAATTATAGCAGTTGCAAATCAAAAGGGTGGGGTTGGAAAGACCACTACTTCTATCAATTTGGCAGCGTGTCTGGCTGAAAAAAAGAAAAAGGTGCTGGCAATTGATTTAGACCCGCAGGGTAATATGACAAGCGGCCTTGGCGTAAATAAGGACGAAGTGGAGAATACGGTATACAATCTCATGCTTGATGAGTGTTCAATTGCAGAGAGTATTGAAAATACGGTGATGGACAATTTATATGTTATTCCATCTAATGTAAATCTGGCCGGAGCAGAGATTGAGCTTTTGGGCATAAATGATAAGGAATATATATTAAAGAGTGCAGTTGATTACATAAAGATGACTATGATTTTATTATTATAGATTGTCCTCCTTCACTTAACATGCTGACAGTCAATGCAATGACTACTGCAGATACAGTTCTTGTTCCTATTCAGTGTGAATATTATGCCTTGGAGGGACTTAGTCAGCTGATTCATACAATCAATCTGGTGCAGGAGAGACTTAATCCGGAGCTACAGATTGAGGGAGTTGTTTTCACCATGTATGATGTCAGGACAAATCTGTCAAATCAGGTTGTAGAGACGGTAAAAGAAAATCTGGATACAAAGATTTACAATACAATGATTCCAAGAAATATCAGATTAGCAGAGGCACCATCATATGGTATTCCGATAAATATGTATGACAGTAAATCGGCCGGAGCAGAAAGCTACAGAAATCTGGCAAAGGAAATAATAAGCGAGAAAGGATATTTAAGAAAGTATGGACGGCAAAAAAAGGATTGGGTAAGGGACTTGATTCATTAATTACAGACAAGGTATCAAAGCCGGTAAAACCAAAGAGCAATCATGCAGCGGATGCTGTAATGATAGATATTAATAAAGTAGAGCCTAACAGAGAACAGCCTAGAAAGAAATTCGATGAGGATGCACTTATAGAGTTATCAGAATCGATAAAACAGTTTGGCATTTTACAGCCTTTACTTTGCCAGGAAAGGGATGATTACTATGAAATCGTCGCAGGTGAGCGAAGATGGAGAGCAGCAAAGCTGGCAGGTATAAAGGAAGTCCCTGTCATAATCAAAAAATTGACCAATCAGCAGATTATGGAAATTTCCCTTATAGAAAATATTCAGAGAGAGGATTTGAATCCAATTGAGGAGGCTTTGGCATACAAGCGTCTGCTTGAGGAATTTAAACTGAAGCAGGATGAGGTGGCAGAGAGAGTATCAAAGAGCAGAACAGCAGTTACCAATACAATGCGTTTACTCAAGCTCGATGAAAAGGTACAGCAGATGGTGATCGATGAAATGCTCACTACAGGCCATGCAAGAGCATTACTTGGAATAGAAGATAAGAATCAGCAGTATGTGGTAGCACAGCAGATTTTCGACCAAAAGCTAAGTGTCAGGGATACAGAGAAGCTTGTTAAATCATTACAGAAGAACAAGAAAAAGGCAAAAGTCCGAAAAACAGGTTAATCCTCAGATGGAAGCAATCTACAAGGATCTTGAGGAAAAGCTTAAAAAGAATATGGGAACAAAGGTTCAATTAACAGGAAAAATGAAAATTCCGGAAAGATAGAAATAGAATATATCTCATGATGAGCTGGATAGAATAGTAAACATGCTCAATTCAGTCCAAAATCAATAGAATAATTAGATAGTATTTAGATTTTGTATATTTAATGAAAAGAAATAATAAAATCATACAGAAAATGAGACAAAGAGACTATTTAAATTTTATATAAAATGTACGACAATATAGATAGGAGTAAAAAATGATTTCTGAATATTTAGGATTCGATTCCGACTACATTATATTAGGATTGGCGGGAGTGGTAATTATTCTGCTCATCCTCATAATTATAAATATGGTGCAGACCGGTAAGCTCAAAAAAAGATACAAAGTGTTTATGAGTGGAAAAACTGCAAAGTCATTGGAGGACACAATTATCAAGAGACTTGACGAGGTAGATGAACTTGTTGCAGCAAACTCATCAATCAAAAAGAATATAGAAGAATTATTTGATAATATGAAGTGTTCATACCAGAAGGTAGGACTTGTGAAGTATGATGCATTCAATGAGATGGGCGGAAAGCTAAGCTTTTCACTTGCCATGTTAAATGGAAAGGATGATGGCTTTGTACTCAATGCCGTTCACAGTCGTGAGGGCTGCTATACATACATCAAGGAGATTGTTGGCGGAAATTCCATTATTGTTTTAGCAGATGAAGAGCAGGAAGCGTTGAATATGGCCAAGGAGGCAAATATGCCTGCAGAAAAATAACAATGGGGTGTTTTAGTTTATGAGGATAAAAGCAGTCAGCAGCTTAGTTGGCGGTGAAGTACTTGCGGAACCAATACTAACAGAAAAAATGATATTTTAATACCAAATGGCACAAGGCTTAAGCCTGATTATGTGCCACTTATAGAGTCACTTGGAATAGAATCAGTGATGGTAGAGGATCCGTATGAGAATTACGAAAGTCCGAATTCTATCGTAGACCCGGCTATTTTCGACAAATACGTGGAAAAAGTGCGCAGACTGATGGAAAGTCATATATATCATGATGGAAAATCCTTAAAGGAATTTGAAATAATCGCAAATGATATTGTCCATGATATAAATGATATGCCATATGACGTGATTGTTGATATAAAAGAGCGTAATTCGGACTTATATGAGCACACAGTCATGGTGACACTTTTATCAGTGCTTGTTGCAAGAAAGCTAAAGCTTGACGAAAAGCGAAAGTATAACATAGCGGTGGGATGTTTATTACATGACATCGGGCTGCGTTTTATTGTCACATGATATAAAAACAGGGATTTTTCCAATGCAGATCCTGCGGAGCTTTTTGAGTATAAAAAGCATACCATTTTAGGATATTCGGCATTGGATGAGGAAAGCTGGATAGCGCCAATATCAATGAAGATGATTTTATCACATCATGAAAATATAGCAGGCACAGGTTTTCCTATGAAGCAAAAGAATAAAGAACTGGAATGCAGAATAATTCAGGCATGTGATGCGTTTGATTCGCTGATAAGCGGTATGGAGTGTAAGCGCATTTGTGTGCAGGAAGCCATAAATCAGATAAAGGAAAATGATGGCGGCAGATATGATAACAAAATTATTAAGTGCCTGTTATCATCAGTAGCCAGATATCCTGTCGGTACAACAGTAAAGACCAATGCGGAAGAAGAGGGAGTAGTAGTTTCCCAGACAGTAGATTCGGAGAATCCTATTATCATGATTTTGGGGAATGAAATAATGGCAAATTGATGCTTCACAACAGATTGAATCTCATGCTTAGATAAAAA
>ENA-OQKA01000232-OQKA01000232.1-human-gut-metagenome-genome-assembly--contig:-NODE-232-length-16333-cov-3.277181_pt1 | contig 16333 bp, 19 predicted proteins | sample MGYA00242644_ERZ504789 | MGnify/ENA primary metagenome ERZ504789 (study PRJEB26092, sample SAMD00036423) | human gut metagenome | host: Homo sapiens | study: EMG produced TPA metagenomics assembly of...
CAATGCCTTGAGGCTTCCGTTGGCACTGGCACCTTTGGCATTAAATTCCATTCCGGTATCTTCCCAGGTAATGGCATACATGCCCTCGGCATCCATCTGATTGTTCAGATACTTTGAAGAGGTGCATTTTAATGTCCGGTAATCGTTTCCGTCTACAAGTGTCTGTCCGTTGATATATACGCGGTAATTGGTTCCTCCTAAGTTTTGTCCGTTGGAGTTTGTCACCTCGAATTCTTTCGTCTCTACATCTGCAATCCCTGAAAGCTCATCAATCAGATTCGCGCGTTGGTCGCGCAGCTCATTTGCATGCCCTCCGCGTACTTCAATATTATTAATCTGCTTGTTGAGCACCGAAATTTTCTCTGCAATGGAATTGATATTATCCACAGAAGCCTTGATCTCTTCGTTGGTATCCTCCTGAATCTCCGTCAGGCTCTTGGACAAAGCATTAAAATAAGTGCAAAGGCTCTGTGCCTGATGAATAAACTGATTGCGGACGGCTTTCACTTCTCCCTGTGTCTTTAAGGTATCCAGATCCTTAAACATCTGGGAAAAAATACTGGAAAATCCTTTCTGCGATTGCTCATCATCCCGGAAGATTGTCTGGACCTGATCCACATAATACAGTTTCTGTTCGAAAAATACCCCGGCTTGAATTACTCTGCCAGTATTTTTCATCATAATAGAGATTTCGCTCCTGTGTCACGGAAGTCACTTCCACACCGGTTCCGACACTGCCGTATCTGGTATATACACGGATCGGATCGGTTGCGGACAGATTTGCCGTCTGTCTGGTATATCCTTTGGTCTGCACATTTGCAACGTTGTTTGCCGCTGTATTCACTGAGGTCTGAAATGCCGACAACGCACTTGCCCCGATATTCAATCCAAAAAATTGTGATGGCATAACTACGCCTCCTTATCTCTATTTCAATCCTGTCACGATCAGTTCTGTCATCTGACTGATTACCGTCATAAAACGGCTGGACGCATTATATGCAGACTGGAATTTGATCATGTGTGTCAGTTCCTCATCGGAGGAAACGCCCATCGTCTGCTGTCTCTGATTGTCGATGGAAGACAGCGCCCCCGTCAGTGTCTCACTTGCCGACTGGAAAGTGTTTCCATCATTTCCGATCTGCCCGATCAGCTTGTCATAATAGCCTTCAAACGTACACGGCTTTTTGTCGTACGGATTCAGTGTCATTTCCTTGTCGTTCCAAAGGCTCATCAGTTTTTCACCCAGTGGATAATCCGTACCGTTCTGATTCTTGTACGGCATCAGTGTGATCTGTTTGCGCAATTCTTTATTGATGCTGATATTGTTCAGGGAATACAGTGTCGTGGAATCATTTTCGTCCTCTTCGTTGTATACATAGTAGGTATTCCCATCATCTCCTGTCACCTTGGTATAACGATCCATTCCCACACGTGTAAACAGTTCCCTCGGTGGCAGCTGTCCGTCTTCCCCGACCGCACAGTTTGCGGCATCCAGAACTTTCTTTCCTTTTAATGATACCTGATTCCCATCGGCATCGGTATAGGTGACATCCGTATCTACTGTCTTATTCGGACAGTATGCATCGTTGATTTTTGTCACAATATTGTGAAGCAGTGCAGAAACCTGTGCTTCTGTCTCCATCATGGTACAACCGGAAATACGGTCATACGCCTCTTCGCTTTCCAGATCCTGATACGTTCCGTATCCGTCCCCACGGGCAAGAAGTTTGGCTTTAATACTTCCCACATCGGTATTTAAATCCGTGGAAATCACTTCGTTCTTTTTAAATACGCGGACATACTGCTGCTTGTCCACATCAGAAAGCTGCGTCCAGTACGGTGTGTAAAATCCGGTTTCTTTGTCTTCCTGCAGTCCGATGTTATAGCACTTATTGTCATCGATAAACGGTGTGCTTTCAAAATCTACATACGTAAATCCCGTCGCATCTTCCTTAATGGAGACACTTCCGTATCCGCCCAGCTCATCCAGCAGATTGTCACGCTCATCTCGCAGGGTCATTGCAGTTTCCTGTCCGCCAGCTTCTACTTTCTGAATCTGCAGGTTCAGTTCATAGATACGGTTTCCGATCTCGTTTACACGGTCAACATCATCTTTAATTTGTTCATTGATATTGGATTGGTACGATTTCATGTCATCATACAATGACTTCGTACGGCTCAGCAGAAGATCCGCTTTTTCAAGTACCAGATTCTGTTGTGTGGAATTATCCATATTAGGCTCCAGTTCCTGAAATGCCTGATGTAGATCACTGACACTCTGTTTGAACTGTTCTCCGTTTAATTCCTGAAACAGATCCTGCACATAATCCGTGATTTCATAAAAAGAAGTATAAAATCCCTTGCGTCCATTCTCCTGCCGATAAGATTTGTCTAAGAAAATATCCCTTGCATGAACCACATCCCCAATGGATACACCCAGCCCATACTGCTGCATGTTCACATTTTTATTCGGGTCCTTTAATTTATTATAAGTTTTATCTGCAAAACGAACCTGCTGGCGGACATATCCTGTTGTATTCACATTTGCAAGGTTGTTTGCCGTTGTATTCAGTGCATACTGGGCATTCTGAAGTCCAGATGCCCCAATATATAAGCTTCCGAATCCGTTTCCCATTCTTTTGTTCCTCCTTAACTCATTGCGTCAAATCCGCTGCTGCCCAGCAAGCTTCCTGTATTGCAGGCAGTTTTGTCATAATTGGCGGTCTCAGGGGCCTGCCGCAAACTCTTGAACAACGTAAGGTCGAATTCGTTTAACTCTATGGCCTGTTTAATCAGAGCCACGTTCTGATCATTCAGATGATTCATCCGGTCTGCTGCCGCAAGCAGACGGTCTCTCGCTTCGGTCAGTTTTTTCTGTACATCCGGCTGCGACTCCAGCAAAGTGATCAGTCTGGTAACTGTCATCTTTTCTTCTGTACGTCCGAGTACATTGGCAATATCCTTTAAGAGCTGTACCTGCTGGTTGCTGTGTGTCACCAGATCATCACTTGCCAGCTGTTCCAGACATGTCAGTTTTTCCAGTTCCGGAACATCTGCCCGAATCAGGATGTCTGTCTTTTTTCTCCATAAGAAATCAATGTCTGGTAAATCTTTTCTTCTTCTTCCAGTACTGTTACAAGCTCTTCTACTAAACTAGCCACTTCAAAAACCTCTCTCGTCTGCCTTCCTCATCAGGTCATTATACTTTTCAAGTAATTTGCTGGCAAATCGCCAGGCTCAACGGAATACTGTTCCCGCATCAATCATTGATTTGAGCTGGCTTACCTTATCTTCCCTGATATCCGAAGCTTCTGATACTGCACTTTTTGCGACCTGATAATCACGTCCGGCCTGTGAAATGGACACCTGATCTCTCGGACCTGCTGCATTCTGTGCCTTCTGTGTCTTTAAATTCTTTTGTATACCGTATAACTGTGCTACCTGGTTATATGCATCTATACGCATGCTCAGCATCTCCTTTCTTCCTTGAAATAAGCTTCCGAAATGCATCTGTTCTTGCATCTCTATACATTGTTTATCGGTTCGTTTGGCAGATACTTTAGCTTTTTTTTAAATTTACAGATGCGGGCAGTTTTGCTTGACAAGAGCCTCTGATATGAATTATACTTAAATCTCCGAGTAGCCGGGGTGGTAGCGGTACCTTGTACCAACAATCCGCTATAGTTGGGGTGATATCCCGCAGAGGGTCAGGGCGGTGGAGCTGCCCTTCGCAAGTGGCGTTGACGTCTGGGTCTTGCGCAATGGGAATTCGTGAACCGGGTCAGGGTAGGAATACAGCAGCCCTAAGCGAAAGCTCTCATGTGACGTGAGGGTGCCTGGGGGGAGTTAACTGCAAAGGTAACGTCTATTGTTTCTGATTCGAAGCGGGATACTCGGTTCTTGTTGTATTCTGTTTTTAAGAATACAACCTACGCACTTGTTTTGCGCGTAGCGCAATTCTCATAACAAGTGCTCCTTTATTCTTCTTTTCCAGAATATGACCTACGCACTTGTTTTGCGCATAGCGCAATTCTCATAACAAGTGCTCCTTATTCTGTTTTTCAAGAATACAACCTGCACATTTATGAAATTTTAAAAGGAGGCCGCATTATGCGCCTCCTTCTTTTATTTCCTATATTTCCCCGGTCTATTCCGCATATTGTGCATCAAACAGTTCCAACAAAAAATCATGGTACAAACGCTGATACTCTTCATGAAAAGCTGCCGCAATATTCGCATCCCCGCCTTCCATCTGTGCCGCCTCAAATAATGCAAATGCATTCTCATAAACCTGCGGATTCTTCTCATAAAACGCTTCCGTCAATCCATCCTGAAACGCGAACTGCGCCGCCTGTGAAAGATTGTCCATAAAATCCTCCCGGCTGACATTACCGGATTCCTCATAATCCGACAGAAAAATATGCTTATCCGCAGATTTTACAAAATCCTCGTATGCTTCCCTTACATCCTCATAAGTAAGCGGAACATAATGTTCTTTCCAGTAGGCATCAAATGCATCCTTATCTTTAAACTGTTCAAAAATTTCTTCCATAATAACTCCATTCTCCTTATCTTTCCTTACCGCCTGTCAGATTTGCAGCGCCGATGATTCCCGCCTTATTTCCAAGAACCGCACATGCAACTTTCGGAATAAACGCCTTGCTGCCACCAAAGCATTTATCCTGAATGTATGTTTCAAGAGGCTCTGTCAGTTTTTTCCCCTGATTGCAGATGCCTCCCGATAACAAAACAATATCCGGCCGGAAAATATTGACAAAATTTGTAATGGTTTCTCCAAGATAGCAAATATAATCATTTACTACTTTTTCTGCTGCTGTATCCCCATCCTGTGCGGCATCAAACGGAATTTTTCCATTCATGTGCGAAAGATCTCCCTGACACATTGTATTCAGGATGGATTCCGGGTGCTGCTGCGCGGCTCTTTTTGCATCGCGGATCAGCGCTGTCGCCGATACATATGCCTCCACGCAGCCTTTCCGTCCGCATGTGCACGGCTCACCGCCACATATCAGACTTGTGTGTCCGAGTTCGGCACCGCCTGCATGTGCGCCCTCAAACACCTTTCCATCGAGAATAATTCCACCGCCCACACCAGTTCCAAGAGTCAGCAGAATCGCATTTTTTGTATTCTGCGCCGCACCGGCTTTTACTTCACCCAAAGCCGCACAGTTTGCATCATTGGAAACTGCAATCGGACAGGAAAAGTACTTCTTTAACTGCTCTGTGAGCGGAACATTTTCCCACCCGAAATTATTGGAATACAACACAACTCCATGTACTGCATCAATCGTTCCCGGGCTTCCGATTCCTATACTCTTCAGCTGTGTTTCCCCGATACCTTTCTGCTTCAAAAGCGTTTTTACCAGTTCTGCCATATCCCTTATGATGTCCTGATACGGTCTCTCTACATTCGTCGGCACAGATGCTTCTGCAATTATATGCTGTTGTTCGTCAACAATCCCTGCTTTTATATTGGTTCCACCAAGATCAATTCCTGCTCTGTACATTTCTTCCTCACTCAGTCTGTTATGATTCTAATCATACTTACTCTGTCAATATATTGGTTTCAAAGAAAAAAGTCAAATAGTAACTTCAAAAACACGCGCCATGACCGGCTGCTCATATTCCACCGTGATTGTATGATCCTGATTGATGCGCACATGCTGTGCCTCTTCCACCGGATAAATCTGTTTTACTGTCATATCCGCTCCGTTCCAGTCCGGTGTGTTATATGCAGGTACCGGGAGAAATGTGCATGCTTTCTGCTCCCCGCCTCTTCTCCAGACAGACAGATAAAATGTTCTGGTTTTCGCACCTTCCTGTGCGGGTGCTTCCATTCCGTATGCCATCCATGAATCCCCTGCTTTTGCAAGTCCAAACGGCCAGTACGGATGCCCGTTTTTGATGTCTTTGCGGATCTGTTTATAACAGTCAATCCCCTCTTTTACAAGCTGGAACCGTTCCTGTGAAAGCTGTGCCAGATGTCCGCTCTGGTGAATGCGAAGCAGCATCGCATTTACCATATTAAAGATGGTTTCCTCGCGGTCTCCCTGCTCTAACGGATAGGACCACACTGCTGCCTGCTCCGGTGCGACACCGGTAGCTGCATTTGCAGAAATCTGTGCATACATATCATATTCTTCCTGATCACTGGTAGACTGGATACTTAACCGGGACAACAGGGCATAGTCCATGCGCAAGCCTCCACTGGAACAATTTTCGATCACAAGATCCGGGTATTTTTCAAATACCGTATCCAGCCAGGCCAGATATGCTCTCTCATGTGCAAGCAGTCCTTCTCCAAAACTGTCTGCATCCAGTTCCGTTCCGATCCCCGGCTCAATGTTATAATCCATCTTAATATAACCGACGCCATATTCATTCACAACACGGTCGATCACTTCATTGGCATGGGCGATCACCTCCGGATTTCGGAAATCCAGCTGATAGCGGCTTCTGTCATATATCCGTCTGCCATGCCGTTTGAAAAAGCAGTCATCACTTAATTCTGCAAGTTTCGGACTGTGGATTCCAATTACTTCCAGTTCCAGCCAGATTCCCGGTATCATCCCTTTGCTCCGGATATAATCGGTCACCTGCCGGATTCCCTTTGGGAAACGCTCGCGGCTTTCTTTCCATTCTCCTACGCTGTCCCACCAGATTCCCTTTGCGTACCATCCGGCATCAATAACAAAATATTCACATCCGGCCTTTGCTGCAGCATCAATCAGCGGTAATTCTTTTTCCGTCGTTGGATCTGCCCACAGACAATTCATATAATCATTAAAAATTACCGGGAGTGTATCATTGTCACGGTTTTTTCTGCGGATTCTTCGCCGGTATTCCGTTATTGCAGAAAATGCATCTGATATATCTGCCCGCACTGCACCCACTGCTGCCGGCACACTTTCAAATGTCTCTCCCGGGCGCAGCACCTTACTGAAATGTGACTGTATCTCGTTTGGCCCGCTGACATTCAAAACATAATGATCATTCTGGTCTGCGATCTCATAATGCCAGGAACCATTGTTTTCAATCTGCCAGATCAGCCCCGCGTCACTCTGCGGATGGCTCAGAAACCCCATCGGCAGATACTCTTTTGTGGACCAGTTCCCGGTATTGTAAACTTCTATTGTTTTGGAACTTCTCCGGATACTTTTCGTCTGTGTCACCGGAAATCCAAGCTCTTCAAACGAATATCTGCGCCAGTTCAGCTCTTTCTGCCACCCATTATGCGGAATATACAAAAAGTTTCCATCTCTCTTAATTCCAGAGCAGGTAAAGGAGGACAGGTACGTCAGTACCTGTTCCTCCTCTCCCTCATTCGTTACATGGTTGACAAATCTTGCCACCGGCACTCCGTCATAAAACTGTATGTCGGTCTGTACACAGACTCCGGTAAGAGGATCTTTCTGCCGGATCTGAAGCATTCTCCCGGATTCATTCTTTGTATCCTGCATATTTTCATATTTCAGATAACATCCGGGAGAAGTCACCACATATTTATTTCCATGCCGCTCATATGGCCGATCATAGCCAGCCAGTTCCAGCTGCACCAGAGGAAATCCTTCATCCATCATCCGGCATTCATCCTCCTGCCTGCATTCCTGTACGGACATATCCTCTGCCTGTGGAACGGAAGAAAAGTGTAAAAATTTGATCTGATCATTCCGTGTAATTCCAAAAACCAGAAAAATCCCATTTTCTTCTATTTCTATCATCTGCTTCCAATATGCATGTTCCATATAATTAAATAACTCCTTTGTCTGTATAATTTACTTCAAGCTCTGTCTGAATTGCAACCCCCGTCATACCATGCACCATAACCGACGGATGGTATTGCGGATGGTCCACGGTTACAGAAACCGTATTGCCCTCTCTCTTTGTATTTGCAACAAGCACGGTCTTTCCGGACACATCGGTAACTTCTGTGGTAATCTCTGCACCATCTTTGATTTCAAACAGATGCAGTACTACATTCTCTGCATATTCATAATCCGGCAGCTGATCATTTTCGCCCATGGCAAGTACCGTATTTTCACGCACAAATACCGGCAGAGAAAAATAATCATAGACTATGGAACGTGCCAAAGAGCTCTTAGGGCAGCCTGATATAAAAATCATGGATATTGCGGAACGTTTAGGCTATGCCGATAACCACTATTTCAGCAAAGCATTCCGGACCTATTACCATGTCACGCCAACGCAATACCGCAATCAGCTGCAGAACCCTTAAGGGTTCTGCACGCGTGTCCATACCTGCATTTCGTTTTCTCCACGGTTTGCCCATGTGTAATACGGAATATAATGCAAACGTACCTTTTGCTTCTGCGGCTTTTGATACATGTGATAGAGAGTCTCCTCTGCATCCCCACTCTCTGTCAGCCGCCACCCGTCTGTTTCTACCATTTTTACTACGGTATCGCAGATTTTTCCCTCCGACACCGATGCATGCATATCTGTATCGACCAGCAGTTCATGCAGGTTCTTTCCATTGTCTTTCTCTTCAAGGCAGTAAACCACAGGGCCGCGCATAATCGCTGCCTTGCCAATATCCTCGCGGACACGCTCCGATGCTGCAAACATCTGTACCTCCATTGGAAAATCAATACAGAAGGTTTCTTCCCTGTTCCACACTTTTTTCAAATACAGGTATCCATCTTTTTCTTCCTGTGCGGCATCCTCTATTCCGGAAATTTTATAATTTTTACACCATCCCGGTATCCGGAGTGCCAGCGTCATTTTTGCATTTTCAGCCTGCACACGGATCTTTATGTTTCCTTCCCATGGCATATCTGATTCCATCTGCACGTTTACCGTTTTCCCATTCACCGTTTTTTCCACATTGCTTCCCATATACAAATGCACAAACAGCGTATCCTCATTTTCTGTAAATGCATAAGATCCAATGGAACTGATCAGGCGCGCAAGATTTGGCGGGCAGCATGCACATCCGAACCATTTCTGCCGTACCGGTTTGACATGAAATTTCCGTTCATCTTTGTGGCACGCCTCCGGCAGCACCTCCAGCGGATTCACATAGAAAAACGCTTTTTCCGTCCAAAGCCATTCCGCTTAATACGCCATTATACAATGCCCGCTCCATAACTATCTGCATATTTGCATCCGGAACAATTTCCAGCATACGCCGCGCCCAGAACATCAGTCCGATCGATGCACAGGTCTCTGCGTATGCCGTATCATTCGGAAGATCATACGGAAAAGAAAAGGACTTCTCCCAAATGTGTTGCACCGATGCCCCCTGTAATATACATTTTCTTTTTCGTTCACATTATTCCACAGACGTACACATGCCTGATACAGTTCTTCGTCCTTTGTAATACGTGCAATATCTGCCATACCGGAATACAGGTACACGGCACGGACTGCGTGACCAAACGCCTCATCCTGCTGCCGTACCGGCAGATGTGCCTGATGATAGCTATACCGCAATTCATTCTCATGCCCTTTCTTTACGGTTTCCGGATGTTCTTTATCAAAGTAATATGGTTTTGTGCCTCTTTCATCAATAAAAAAGCGGCTTAAATCCAGATACTTTTGTTCTCCTGTAACTTCATAAAGACGGACGAGTGCCATTTCTGCAATTTCATGTCCCGGATATCCCTTGCATTTTCCTTCCTCCGGTCCGAAATAATCTGTAGCATAATCCGCGAATCGTTCCGCCGCATGAAGCAGTTTATCTTTTCCCGTTGCCTCATAATATGCCACAGCACCTTCGATCAGATGCCCCATACAGTACAATTCATGATGGTCGCGTAAGTTGGTAAAAATACCATCTTTTCCATTGATAATATAATACGTGTCCAGATATCCGTCTTCCTGCTGTGCCGCACAGACAATATCAATTGCAGCATCTGCAACCTTTTCCAGATCCGGATCGGGATGCTGTGTCAGCGAATATCCGACCGCTTCCACCCACTTGGAAAAATCCGTATCCTGAAATACATATCCATAAAACTCATCCTTGAGATTTTCTGGATCTTCCGGTAACATCTCAAATCCACGGTATGTATACGAAGGTTCTTTATACGCAGCTCCCTGTTTTCTCTTTTGCCGGTTCATTTCTGCCGCCACTTTAAAATTATGCATACAATAACTTGGTGCTGCGCCTTCTACTTTATCATTCAACGCATTCCACTGATAAGGGATCACCTCCGTACGCACCAGTTCCATCTCATTTTTCCAGAATTTATCTGTAATCTGCATCCTGCGCAATGAAACAGGATATGAAAATTTTTCTTTTTCCATATGCATTCCTCCTAATGTATAATCAAGAAATCACTATCCAATTTATCTTCTTTGTTATATACTTATAGTATATATTTTATGTCAAAAAATCCATTGTCAAACCGGAAAGCAGCATGTATAATTTCATCTGAGCAAGGCATTTAAAAAACAGTTTGGAGTATCCCCTTCCAAATACAGAAAAGCATTCTGTCAATATCTTGTTTCCACATAGAATCCACTTTCCTGTAACTCCTTTTTGTTATTTTCTTCCCAGTGAACGGTGGCATTATAGTTTCCTTCCACGACCGTAAGCGTATTTCCGTTCTTCTGGAGAACCATAACGGAATGTTCGTTTCCGATGCGGATATGATCGCCTGCCTTGATCCTGCTGAAATTGCTGTGTTTTGTCACCGGTGCATATTTGCCAAACACTTTATCACTGATTTCTCCACACAGGGCAATACATCCATAACACTGACAGTTCGTGGCTTCCCAGAAATACTGCCGGTTTTCGTTTGTCCAGGACAGACCCTCTTTGTAAGTCTTTTTCATAGCCATAATCTTACGTCTGGCCTGTTTTGTGGTAATTTTTTTACTCACACCGACCTTGCAGGTCATAGAACCGATCAGATTTCCACCGGAAACCGAAATCATTGCTTTTCCCGGTTTGATTGCTTTTACCAGACCTTTTTTATCTACTGTTGCGACCTTCGGATTGGATGACTTCCACACCATCTTTCCGGTCGTTCCATTACACACAAGCTGCTTTGTTTTTCCAACACGGAGTGCCACATCATATGTATTCATCGACGCGGTACCAACGATGTCTATGTTTTTCTGACCGCTGTCTGCCGCCATAACCACTCCCTCTGAGGGATACCAGACAAAAACGCACATGAACAGTATAAAACTGATCCATCTCTTTATATATCTCTTCACAATTGTAACCTCCCACCGTGCTCTTTTTTGTCACTGTTTTCAGTAACACTTTTCTATATTCTATAATCATGCGACTTTTGCTGTCAATAGTTTTCCCTCCGAACGGGCATGGAAAACAGATGATTTGCTGCAGCAAAAAAGGATAGACAGTTAAACAACCATCTATCCTCTGAAATGCTTATTTTATGCGTTTTAAAGATTAACCAAAATATCTCTTTAACAGACCGGCAAATGCTTTTCCGTGTCTTGCCTCGTCACGAGCCATCTCATGAACGGTATCATGGATTGCATCAAGATTTGCTGCCTTTGCTCTCTTTGCAAGATCTGTCTTTCCTGCAGTTGCTCCATTCTCAGCTTCTACTCTCATTTCCAGGTTCTTCTTTGTAGAATCTGTCACTACTTCACCAAGAAGCTCTGCAAATTTTGCAGCGTGCTCTGCCTCTTCATAAGCAGCTTTTTCATAATACATTCCGATCTCCGGATATCCCTCACGGTGGGCAACTCTTGCCATAGCCAGATACATACCAACTTCAGAGCACTCTCCCTCGAAATTTGCGCGAAGATCTGCAAGAATGTCTTCACTCACGCCTTTTGCAACACCAACTACATGTTCGGAAGCCCAGGTCATTTCACCCTCCTGCTTTACGAACTTCTCTGCCGGTGCATGGCAGATCGGGCACTCTGCCGGTGCAGCCTCACCTTCATAAACATAACCACATACGGTACATACAAACTTTGCCATTTTAAATGTCCTCCTTATTATAAATTTAATTAATGGGTGTTTTTCTTTTTGCAGTCCGGGCATAATCCGGAAAACAAAATGGAATGGTTTTCAATTGTTCCATCAAACTGCTCCGCTGCAATCTGATTTAACTGTTCCTGGGAAGGCATGTCCAGATCCATCACACATCCACACTCTCTGCAAGAAAAGTGGTAATGCGGTGCCGGGTTTCCGTCAAATCTGTCCGGGCCTCCACTGACAGTAATTTTTTGAATCTCCCCCAGATCAGACAAAAGAGAAAGATTCCGGTAAACAGTTCCGAGACTGATATTTGGAAATTCGTCTTTGATACTCATATAAACCGTTTCCGCAGTCGGATGATCATAGCGGCCTGTCAGGCACTGCCGGATCGCCTCCCGCTGACGACTTCGTTTTATCATAATACTCTCCCTCATTTCTCCATTAGTCTAAAACAATAATAGGAACTGTTACTGACATTATAATAATACCTTAGTACCAAAATGTCAATCCTTTTTTCAAAATAAACGACATATTTTTTTCCCCGGCTCATAAACTATACAAGACATCAAATACAAAACAGGAGAATTCTTCAATTGAGACGATTTATTACTTATATTTATGAATATGAACAGGGAAACCGCGGACGAAATACCGGGTTCATCCGCACCGATCTGCGCGAAAACAGCTGCCGTATGGAACTTCAGATCCGGGGGGTTGACCGTTTCAAGGGAAAATGTCCGGTCTATCTGACAGTATATGAAAATGGTCTGCAGGCTATACCTGTTACCGAATTATTGCTCACGCAGGGTATGGGATCCTGCAGCTTTACCTGTGAAAATAATCGGATCGGAAACAGTGGTTTTGACGTACATCAGGCACAGACCCTGACCATTGCCTGTGGCAACGGAAGGTTTCTGACCGGATGCCTTTCTTCCGCTCCGGTTCCGGAGGCACTCCGGGGAGAATTTTTAATCTTTCAGAAAAAAGAAGCGGTACCGCCTGCCGCTCAGGCACAGACAGAGCCGGTCATACAGACGCAATCTACAACCGAACCAGAGCGATTCCGTCAGCCGCAAGCCATGCCAGAACCGGTACCCGTCCGACAGTCACAAGCCATGCCAGAACCGGAACCCATCCGGCAGCCCGAAACTACTCCTCAACCGGAAACGATCCAACAGCCGAAAACAATCCCTCAACCAGAAGCTGTCCGGCAGCCACAAGCCTCTTATCAGAAAGTAGAAATTCAGGATATCCGAAAGCTTCCAAAAAGCAACTGGAATCTGTGCAACAACCGTTTTCTTCTGCACGGTTTTTTCAATTATCACTATCTCATGTTGAAAACGCTGGAAATGAATGGAGAAAAACGACAGTTTCTTGGAATTCCTGGAATCTATGAGCAGCCGGAGCGTATGATGGCAATGCTCTTTGGTTTCCCGGAATTTGAGGCAGCAGCCGCAGTATCCTCAGACTCCAAAGACATGACCGGAGTTTTCGGATACTGGATGTGTCCGCTTAATCAGGATTAATCATGCAAAACTGCGCATGATCCCGCCACTTTTGATTGAGCATCATATAATCATGGCAGATACCTTCGTACACGAACCCCACCCGTTCAAGCAGCCGGATACTTGCCGTATTATCCGGAAGTGCCCATGCCATGGCACGGTGAAGTTTTAAATCCCGGAACACCAGATCCATAATAAAACGCAGTGATTCCGTTGCGTATCCGCGATGATGATATGCGCTGGAAAACTTATATCCAACCTCACACTGTTCAGAAAATCCACGTGTAATATGATGTACACATATCGTCCCTATGATACGCTCCGGATGCTCTTTCTCATATACATAAAACCGGAACAGCGTTCCCTGTACTGCCATGTTATACTCAAACAGGAGCATCTGTCTCTGGAACTGGCGGGTATAAAAATTCGGCATCCTGTCCGGCTCAAATTTTTCAAACAGTTCTTTATCCCGCATATAAAAATCCAGTACCGCATCTGCCTGATCCGGCTTTATTATTTTTAAAAGAAGACGTTCTGTCTCATATGCAAATAACATACTTCTTCCTTCCATATGATTTCTATGGTATAGTATTATACTGTAATTAAAAGGTTACTTATCCCCATAATTATCATAACGATTTCAAGGAAGAATGTCTATGACTGATGATGAAAAATTTATGAAAGAAGCCTTAAAACAGGCGAAAAAAGCCTATGCGATCGATGAAGTCCCGATTGGATGTGTGATTGTCCAAAACGGTAAAATCATCGCAAGAGGATATAACCGGCGCAACATTGATAAAAATACGCTTGCCCATGCAGAACTGTCTGCCATCCGCAAAGCAAGTAAAAAAACAGGTGACTGGCGGCTTGAGGACTGCGACCTCTACGTCACATTGGAGCCATGCCAGATGTGTGCCGGTGCAATTGTACAATCCCGTATGCGGCGGGTAATCATCGGTTCCATGAATCCCAAAGCCGGATGTGCAGGATCTGTCCTGAATCTTCTGCAAATGCAGCAATTTAACCATCAGGTGGAAATTACCAGAGGTGTTCTTGAAGAGACCTGTTCTTCCATGCTTTCTGCTTTTTTCCGGGAACTGCGCCAGCGCAAAAAGAAGCCGGCTAAATCTGAATGATCTTCGCCTCGTGATGCATTGCAGGAATGATTTTTTCCATCAGATCTGCAGTGCGCACACGCAGGCTGGACGTATTAATACACGGATGACATCCCACATATTCTCCCTTTAAAACATCTTCATCAATGACCAGCTGCACATGATTTTCCACATCATTCATAAGCCCCAGCACGCTGACCGATCCCGGTGTAATATCGAGATACTCTTCCATATACGATTCATCGGCAAAAGAAAGCCGGCTCGTACCAAGCTTTTTTGATACATCCTTTGTTACCAGCCGTTTATCTCCCACAATCATCAGAAGATAAAATTCTTTTTTATTTGCCGTACACAAAAACAGATTCTTGCATATGGTAGCTTCCAGCACGCGGTCTGCCTCCTCACATGCTTCCATCGTCATCAGGGCTTCATGATCTACCCTGTCATATATAACGCCAAGTTTATCTAAAAAATCATACACACGGATCTCCTTTTCCTGTCTTCCTGACGTATCCGCGGGTCTTCCCTGTTCCAGTTTCAACATAATTCTTCCTCTTTTTCTTGTATTTTGTACTCATCATACCCCTCTTTTTTGCATTTGTATAGAAATTTCTGCATAGACTAAAACTAAGATGGCTGCTTTTAGAGCCGCAGCCCAACGGTAAGGAGACAAATTATGTGTGGAATTTCAGGCTTTTGCGATTTTTCATTAAACTACTATGACAAAAAACCCTTCTGGGAAACGATCCTTGTACAAATGCACGAAACTTTAAAGCACCGCGGTCCGGATCAGGCGATGATTGATCTGCAGCCACATGTGGGGCTGTCACATGCGCGCCTTTCCATCCGCGATCTTAAAAGCGGTATCCAGCCTATGGCACGTACTTTCCACGGGAAAACCTGTTCCATTGTTTACAATGGAGAAATTTATAATCACCGGGAACTGCTGCCCGAACTGCAGGCAGCCGGATATCGCTTTACCACAACGTCAGACACGGAAATCATTCTGTGCGCTTATATGCATTTCGGAAAAGACTTTGTCGAAAAGTTAAATGGGATTTTCGCATTTGCGATCTGGGACGATACCACCAGAGAACTGCTTCTCTACCGTGACCGTGCCGGCACAAAACCTTTGTTTTATACCCAGACCGGAAGCTCCTTTGTTTTCGGTTCGGAACCCAAGGCATTATTTTGTCATCCGGATGTCACTCCATCCATTGACAAAAACAGTCTGCAGGAAATTCTGGCGGTCGGTCCGGCACGCACCTCCGGAAACGGCGTATTCACAGGCGTAAAGGAAGTTATGCCGGGACATTATCATATATTCTGTCCGGACGGACAGCACGACATTCTCTACTGGGATCTGCCCTGCCGGGAACATAAAGATTCCTATGCCCAAACCGTACAGACCGTTTCCTTTCTCGTGCGTGACACTGTAGAACGACAGATGGTGTCCGATGTTCCGGTATGCACCTTTCTCTCCGGCGGCATTGATTCTTCGATTGTCACTGCATTAGCCGCCCTCCATATGCAAAAAGAAGGAAAAATTTTAAACACGTTTTCTTTTGACTTCTCTGAAAACGAGAAATATTTTAAGTCCAATGCCTTTCAGCCGGAACGGGATCTTCCTTACGTCAACCGGATGCTGCAATATTGTAAAACATCCCACACCTATTTAGAGTGCAGCCAGGAGGCTCTCTTTGCCGCCTGTCCGATGCGGTCACCGCCAAAGACCTTCCCGGAATGACCGATGTCGACGCCTC
>ENA-OQKA01000242-OQKA01000242.1-human-gut-metagenome-genome-assembly--contig:-NODE-242-length-15899-cov-3.556302_pt1 | contig 15899 bp, 22 predicted proteins | sample MGYA00242644_ERZ504789 | MGnify/ENA primary metagenome ERZ504789 (study PRJEB26092, sample SAMD00036423) | human gut metagenome | host: Homo sapiens | study: EMG produced TPA metagenomics assembly of...
CTTGTACAGTTTCTCATCGGAAACCCATTTGTATTTTTCAATATCTGCGGTGGAACGGCAGGATTGTGCACAGTATGCGCAGTCCTGGGAACAGTTGCCGCTGCGGGCATTGGTCAGAATATGGATGCTGACGTGATTTCCTTTATATTTTCTCCGGAGTTTTTCAGCACGGGCGATCAGATCATCCAGCTGATCGTCCGGAGTGTTTAAAATAGAAAGAGCCTCCTCGCGGGAGAGAACCGGATCGTTTTCTTTTGTTGTATGCATTTGCTAAATACCTTCCTTGTGTGTAATTATTAACAATATGCATTCACTTTAGCATGGAAAAAATGAAATGTCAACGATGATGAGTGAACGGGTTGACAATAAAGGGTAAAAAACCCGGAGAATGAAAAAATTCTCCGGATTTGAAGTATTATAATAAAATTTTTGATTTATGCTTTAGTAAGCGGGACCCGTTTATAATAAGAAGAACCCCTGCGGCGACTCCTGTGGCAAGTACACAGATTCCGATCACGAGGCTTGATACGGCTGATGATCCCATTGCTTTATATATTTTCTCGTTCATAAAAACAAACCTCCTTAAATTGACGAAGTTTAATATCTTAATTCATTCTTATTTTAACACAACATCCGTTGACATTGCAACGTGGATTTGCTACAGTTGACAGTGTATAAATTAAATTAGAAAAATAACACGAAAATATATAGTAACTGAGAAAAATCAGGAGGCATAGAGATGGCAAAAATTATATTAACCGGAGATCGCCCGACAGGAAGACTGCATGTGGGACACTATGTAGGATCTCTGCGAAGAAGAGTGGAATTACAGAATTCGGGAGAGTTTGATAAGATTTTTTATTATGATTGCGGATGCACAGGCGCTGACCGACAATTTTGATAATCCGGAGAAGGTGCGTCAGAATATCATAGAGGTGGCACTGGATTATTTATCTGCAGGGCTGGATCCAGCGAAATCCACATTGTTTGTCCAGTCACAGATTTCCGAATTGACAGAGCTTACGTTTTTCTATGCCAATCTGGTAACTGTTTCCAGGCTGCAGCGGAATCCGACTGTTAAGTCAGAAATTAAAATGCGCAATTTTGAGACCAGTATTCCGGTCGGATTTTTTACATATCCGATCAGTCAGGCAGCAGATATTACTGCTTTTAAGGCAACGGTTGTACCAGCGGGAGAAGATCAGCTTCCAATGATTGAGCAGACAAGGGAGATTGTCCGTAAATTCAATTCCATTTATGATGAGGTGCTGGTGGAGCCGGATGTGCTGCTTCCGGAGAATGAGGCATGTATGCGTCTGCCGGGAATTGATGGAAAACAGAAGATGAGCAAATCCCTGGGGAACTGTATTTATCTTTCAGATACGGAAAGTGATGTCAAAAAAAAGATTATGAGTATGTACACGGATCCGACACATATTCAGATATCTGATCCGGGACATCTGGAAGGAAACTGTGTATTTACCTATCTGGATGCTTTCAGCAAACCGGAACATTTTGAAGAATATCTTCCGGAATATCATAATCTGGATGAATTAAAGGAACACTATACCAGAGGCGGTCTTGGAGATGTAAAAATCAAAAAATTCCTGAACAACGTCATTCAGGAAGAGCTGGCTCCGATTCGTGCGCGAAGGGCAGAATTTGAGAAAGACATTCCGGCAGTATATGAAATTCTGAAAAAAGGAAGTGATGCAGCGCGTGAAGTTGCAGCACAGACACTTTCTGAAGTAAAACAGGCGATGAAAATCAATTATTTTGATGATGAAGAACTGATTCGTGTACAGAGTGAGAAATATCAGGGTGTATAAAAAGAAAGGATCGGAAAATATGATGATGAAAAAGACAGGACTGTTGGCAGTACTGACAGCAGGAGTACTTTTACTTGCAGGATGCGGTGGGGAAGCAAAGACAATTGATGCGCAGGCTCTTGCAAAATCGCTTGCAACAGAGATTAAATATGATGATACATTAAAGGAACTGACAGCGGATGAAATTTCAATGCTTGTAGATTTACCGGAAGATGTTGATTCTGTTATGTATGCCGGAAGCGGTTCTACGGCAGAAGAGGTAGGTGTTTTTACCGCAAAAGATTCAAATCAGGCAAAAGAAACCATGGAAGATGTCCAGAAATATCTTGATGATCAGGCGGATTCTTTCCAGGATTATGTGCCGGAAGAGACAAAACGGATTGGAAATGCGGTGCTGGAGCAAGAAAAATCAGTATGTGGTTCTGTGTGTGTCCGGGGATTCGGACCAGGCAAAAGAAATTATAGAAAAGGCGTTTAAATAAATGGTTTTAGTAGTTTTGTATTTTACTTGCGTTTTTACCGATCGTATTATTGCTGTACTATCTCTGCCCGGCAAGGCTTAGAAACCTTGTTTTATTGGTTTTCAGTCTGGTCTTTTATGCGTGGGGAGAGCCGGTCTATGTATTAATCATGCTGTTTTCGATTGTATTTGATTATGCGAATGGGCGGTTGATCGAGCACTTTAAAAACAAAAACTGTCCGGGGAAAGCAAAAGCCGCACTGATCGTTGATCTGTGCGGAAACCTTGCCATCCTCGGGTTTTTTAAGTACACGGATTTTGTTATCGGGAGTATCAATTCCATTACAGGGGCAGGGTTGTCGCTGCTGCATATAGCACTTCCGATTGGAATTTCTTTTTATACCTTTCAGACAATGTCTTATACGATTGATGTTTATCGCGGGGAGGTTGCAGCACAGAAAAACATCCTTACATTTGCAACCTATGTAACCCTGTTTCCGCAGCTGATCGCAGGACCGATTGTGCAGTATAAAACGGTGGAAAAAGAACTCATGCACAGAAAAGTCACGCTGGAAGATTTTTCCGAAGGAGCATTTCGTTTTTCCGTGGGTCTGGCAAAGAAAGTGCTTCTGGCAAATCAGATCGGAAGTCTGTGGAATTCCATTTCACAGCTGAATCACATGTCGGTGGCTACGGCATGGCTTGGTGCAATTGCATACAGTTTTCAGATTTATTTTGATTTTTCGGGATATTCGGATATGGCGATCGGACTGGGCAGAATGTTTGGATTCTATTTTCTGGAAAACTTCAATTTCCCGTATATGTCAAAGACAATTACGGAATTCTGGAGACGATGGCATATTTCCCTGAGTTCCTGGTTCCGCGAGTATGTATACATTCCGCTTGGAGGAAACCGTAAGGGTCTGGTACGGCAGCTGTTTAATATTATGGTTGTATGGATGCTGACCGGGCTGTGGCACGGGGCAAACTGGAATTTTGTACTCTGGGGTGTGTATTATGGTGTGCTTCTCATGATTGAAAAGTTGTTCCTGCTTAAATGGCTGGATAAACTTCCAAATTGGATCGGGCATATTTACAGCATGTTTCTCGTGGTTATTGGATGGACAATTTTTGCACAGACGGATATTCACCAGCTGGGAGAATATTTAAAGACAATGTTTGGAATGGGACATGTGGCAGTTGCGGATTCTGATTTCTTATATTTCCTTGGAAGTAATGCGGTACTTCTGGTGGCATTGATCGCGGCATCTATTGATTACCGTGTCTGGATGCGCAGATTAAAGCTTGGAAAAGATGCTACTGTATACGATACGATTGCAACGTCGAAGGGATGGACCATAGCAAAGCCGGTTCTCATGGTTGTGTTTTTGCTGGTGTCCTTTGCATTTCTGGTAGGAGACAGTTACAATCCGTTTTTATATTTCCGTTTTTAGGAGGCATAGATCATTGAAAAAAATCAGAGTGACAATGATCGTCATTTTTGTTGCGTTTCTTGCGCTGGTATCCGGTGGAAGCCTACTGATGAAAGATCGTGAGTTTTCACCAAATGAAAACAGATATCTGGCAGAACCGCCCAGACTGACGGTTGACAATATATTGAGTGGAAAATTTCAGGATGGTCTTGAAAATTATCTCAGGGATCAGATCTGTTTCCGCGATGGATGGATCACGGTAAAAACCGGAATCCAGAAAGCCTGCAAAGACACGGATATCGGAGGGGCTTATGTGGGAAAAGACGGCTATGATTTTGAAAAAATCACACCGGAAGATGTGGATGAAAAACAGATTGCCCGCAATGTAAAAGCGGTGCAGGATTTTTTCGCAAAAGCTTCTGAAAATGTAGAAAAGGACCGGTTATCTTTTCTGCTTGTTCCATCATCCGGGCTGGTAATGGAGGATAAACTTCCGGCACATGCACGGCTGTTTGATCAGGCAAAGTATATTGACCAGATTGAAAAACAGATGACGGACTGTCGTGTGACAGATGTGAGGAAAGACCTTCTTTCGCATAAGGATGATTATATTTATTACAAAACGGATCATCACTGGACGAGTGAGGGCGCTTACCTTGCCTATGAAACATGGTGTGACAGTACCGGGATGGAGAGCACGCCGCTGGCTGATCTGAAAAAACAGGTTGCAACCAAAAAATTCCGTGGAAGTCTGTATTCCAAAATACTGGATGCGGATTCGGCATATGACAGTATCTGGACATATGGAGATACGAAGCAGGGGACATACGGAAGTGACTGCAGTCTGACAATTGACGAAAAGAAACAGACAGACAGCTGTTACGATACAGCGCAGCTGAGTCAAAAGGATAAATATAAATACTTTTTTGGAGATAATTACGGAACGGTACAGATTGTATCAGACCATGCCAGACATCAGGATCGCAATCTGCTCGTCATTAAGGATTCGTTTGCAAACACCTTTGTGCCGTTTGCAACAGAAAACTATAGACAGATTACTATGATTGACTTACGGTATTATAATGGAAATGTAGAGGAATATATGAAAGAACATCAGATTACAGATGTACTTGTTCTCTATAATATTACAAATTTTATTTCAGACCGGAATCTGTATAAACTGGTCGGAAGAATTTAAAATAGAAAAGAGGTAAGATAAATGGTTTATAAGAGAGTAAGTAAAATAATCTTTGCTGCCATACTTGCCGTAACGGTGTTTTCAGGTTGCGGGAACAGGCAGGAAGAGAAAATAGATAAGACAGAAACAGAGACCACAACACAGAAAAGTACACAGGATTCCACACAGGATGTCACGCAGGAAGCGGAAGAGGAAACAAAATATCCGTCCATCACTTCGGATGGAAAAATAAAAGATTACAAAAGCGTTGTGACAGTGGATGATACAGCATATGAGTTATACACCTATCTAGACAAAACAGCAGACAATTATGCAAAGAGTGTAAATAAGGTAGCAGATACCCTGGCTGGGAAATCGGATGTGTATGATCTTGTCATTCCACTCAGTTCAGGAATTACATTTCCGGATAATCTGAAGGATGAAATCACATCTTCCGACCAGCATGATGCCATGCAGAAGATTCAGGCAAAAATGGACAAACATGTAAAAAACGTGGATGTATATGACGTGCTTATGCAGCATCGGACGGAGTATGAATATTTTCGGACGGATCATCATTGGACAACACTTGGTGCCTATTACGCATATACGGAATTCTGTAAAGCAAAAGGGATTACGCCGGAATCGCTGGATGCATATAGTAAAAAACAGGATTTTGACGGATTTCTGGGATCTTTTTATAATGATACTTCGGATGCAAAGCTGAAGGCGAATCCGGATACTGTGACAGCATATTACCCAAATGCTGAGAGCATATGCCATGTGACGGCATCGGATGGCAAAAAATATGACTGGCCGGTAATTTATGATGTTTCGAATTACAATGCGGGACTGAAATACAGTACGTTTATTGCAAGTGATAATCCATACACGGAAATTGAGAACAAGGATCTGTCGGATGGAAGTTCCTGCATTGTTGTAAAAGAATCGTTCGGAAATGCATTTATTCCATTTCTGGTTGATCATTATCAGACGGTGTATGTCGTGGATTACCGTTATTGGACAGGAAGTATCAGTAAACTTGCACAGGACAAGAACGTGAATGATGTGCTGTTTTTGAATAATCTTTCCATGATTCGCAATAAAAGTCTGGTAGGAAAGTTATACAGAGTGCTATAATACATTACAGTAAATAATTCCGTACAGACGATACGAAAGGAGGGGAATCCAGTGGTTAAATATTACAGAACAGATGACCGGAAGATTCATGAAGAACCGACAATTCAGGATGGCGTATGGGTGCAGATGGTAAACCCCAGTGTCGCGGAGGGACAGATGGTCGCGGATGCTCTGGATATGGATGTTGAAGATGTGCTGGCCGCACTCGATGAAGAGGAGAGTTCCCGTATCGAACTACAGGATGGTTATACTCTCATTCTGGTCGATATCCCGTCGATCGAGATCCGTCATGAAAAAGAATCGTATACGACCATACCGCTTGGTATTCTGATTACATCGGGTGAGATCGTTACAGTCTGTACGGAGGATACACCGGTTCTTCAGGCGTTTTTGAATAACCGTGTCCGGGAATTCAGCACGAAAAAAAAGCTTCGTTTTGTCTATCAGATCCTGTACCGGATTGCAGTGCTTTATCAGAGTGATCTTCGTATCATCGACAAGATGCGTACGGAGATCGAGGAACGTGTCGGGGATGATACGGAGGAAGTGGATCTGATTGCGCTGCATGAACTGGAATCGACACTGGTCTACTTTGCGACATCCCTTCGTGCCAACGGAGTAGTGCTTGACCGCCTGACAAGATACAAGCGGCTGGAGCAGTATCCGGAGGATAAGGAACTGCTCGGGGATGTAATCGTAGAGAACCAGCAGGCAATTGAGATGACAAGTATTTACCGTGACATCATAAATGGTACCAGAGAATTGTTGTCATCGGTCATCGACAATCGGATGAATTCCATCATGAAATCGCTGACAGTCATCACGCTGGTTATGGCGATTCCTACGGTTATTTCCGGAATTTACGGTATGAATGTCAACGAGCACTGGGTCCCGTTTGCCAATACTGCGCACGGATTTGCTATTATCATCGGAATTATGGTGATCATTTGTGTGATTATCCTGCTTCTTCTGCGAAAGAAGCGTATCCTCTAGCGGATTGAATTGCGGTATTGCAGAGGCGGGACATGAAAGGTGTTCTTAAATGTCCGGATAAAATAGCTTACATTTGGAAAGCCGCTCTGCAGTGCTGTCTCTGTGATGGAGAGACTTGTGGTTTCCAGCAGATGCTTTGCGTGGGATAACCGCAGGTACGTGATATACTGCGAGAGCGTAAGCTGGAAATGTTCCCGGAAATACCGGGAGATATATTTTTCGGACATATGGAAATGTCCGGCGAGATCGTGCAGAGAAATGCGAAAACAGTAATTTTGCTGAATATAAGATAACAACTCTTTCTGGAGACTGCTGGTGTTTTTGGTATGGCTGGGATAAAACAGATCCTGTTCTGCCATAAGAAGCACAAGTTTCAGGAGAAGAATGCGGGTGCCAAGCTGGTTTTGGTATCCGTTTTTTTGGTTCGCAGCAATACGGTCAGAGTTGGCGTTGATGATCTGATCAAGCAGAACGGATGCCTTTGCTGCTGTGTCGTGATCCTCTGGAAGTTTACAGGGAAAGGAGAGGGTGTGGTTCCGCAGGGGAAAGAAAAGTTCCCGTTCCAAAGAATCATCCGACTGAAACGAAATAAATTCGAGAGGAAACAGGAGGGTGTAGTAGTCGACATCCCCGGCTGCCGATCCCATCAGATGAAGCTGCCCCGGAGCAACAAAATAGACCGAACCGTCCTCAGCAGTATATTCTTTCCCGTCAATCAGGAGGTTTAAAGGTCCTTTTTTCGTGTAAATAACTTCAAGCTCATCGTGCCAGTGTACGGGAATCTGAAAAGCATGGAAAATATTGTGCATGTGATATTGTGTATAGGGGTAATTGTCTGTGCCGTGCGGACGGTTTTCCTTGAGTTCCGGATACATGAAGTCCCTCCTTCTGTCAGTTTCCTAAATTATAATGGAAAAGTAGAAATAATGCAATTATAAGGCGATAAAATGCAAGCATTTTTTGAAAAAAGGGCATAAAATGAATACGAAAGAAAGGAGATACCATAAATGGAACAGAGGAGAAAAATTTAACGCAGCTTTTATTCCCATTTGTCTGGAAACACTTTTGTATATGCTTTCGGGAATGGTTGATACCCTGATGCTTTCGTCTGTAAATGACCAGGCGGTTGGGGCGGTGGGAACTGCAAATACATATATCGGAATTTTTATCATCATGTTTTCTGTGATCTCTTCGGGAATGGTAGCCGTTATGACACAAAATATCGGGGCAGGCAGGCCGGGGGTGGCATATCAGGCCAGACAGCTTGGACTGGCATTTAATGCAGTGCTTGGCATAATAATGTCTCTGTTCTTATCACTCGGTGCAGGGACCATTCTCTCTGGGGTCGGTGTGGCAGATGCACTGATGCAGCCGGCGAAAACTTATCTGCAGATCGTGGGCGGATTTTGTATTTTAAATGCACTGATTCCGATCTGTTCGAGTTATCTTCGAGTGTTTGGGTTTTCGAAAGAACCGCTGTATGCATCCATTACCGGAAATGTCATTAATTTCTGCCTGAATGCATTTTTCCTGTTTGTCCTGCACAAAGGCGTGGCAGGGGTTGCCACAGCTACCGTGATCTCACGCATCATCAATCTGGTGATTGTTGTTATGCTCGGTGCAGTTTAGTAAAAGCAAAACAGCATCCGGAGAGGGAGAGCAACCGGGAAGTGATGGGACAGATCATCCGTATCGGGCTTCCGTCCGCATGCGAGACGGCGATCTATAACGTTTCCATGACACTGGTGATCCGTTTTTTGAATCAGATGGATGCACAGGGACTTAATGTGACGGCGCGTTCCTACACAATGCAGATCACAAATTTTTCCTACTGTGTGGGTGCGGCGCTTGCACAGGCGAATGCGATTATGACGGGATGGCGGATTGGCGCGAAAGAGTATGATGCATGTGACCGCGGAACGAGAAAAGCGGCGATCATAGGCGTGATTGTTGCAGTTATTCTGGAAACAATGTTTGCACTTTGTTCCGGATGGATTATGCAGCTGTTTTCCAAAGATCCGCAGATGGTGTCGCTTGTCGGCAAACTTCTGGCAATTGACATTGTGCTTGAGATGGGGCGTGTAACCAATCTGGTGTACGGGCAGGCGTTAAAGACGAGTGGAGATGCCGTGTTTCCGGTAGTGATGGGTGCCTGCTTTATGATTTTGTGTTCAGTTGGGGAACGTATCTGTTTGGAATCCGTCTGGGCCTTCTGGCCGTGGGCGCATACATCGGTATGGCTGGTGATGAATGCGTCCGTGCCGTTGGCATGTACCTTCGCTGGAAGAGCGGAAAGTGGAAAGAAAAGGGATTGGTTAAATCCCGGTAGCTTCGTAGCGCCCACTGGCACCACATGGAAGAACCAGTCCGTTGGAGGAAACCGGAAGACCGATCTCGCTGGCGGTGACTGTACCATTGGCAGTGCCAAGCACCGTGCTTATCATATAGGAAAGAACTGCCGGCTGCAGACCGGTGGTATATGAGTTAATCAGGAAGAAGAGCGGATTGTCCGTTAAAATCTGGCTGCAGAGCTGGATGAGCGGATAAACGCTCTCTTCTATTTTCCAGATTTCTCCTTTTGGCCCGCGACCGTAAGACGGCGGGTCCATGATAATGGCATCATAATGGTTCCCACGACGGATTTCCCGCTCTACAAATTTGACACAGTCATCGACCAGCCACCGGATTGGGGCATCTTTCAGACCGGAAGAAATTGCATTTTCTTTTGCCCAGGTGACCATGCCTTTGGATGCATCTACATGGGTTACGCTTGCACCTGCCGCAGCGGCCGCAAGTGTTGCCCCACCGGTATAGGCGAAAAGATTAAGAACCTTAACCTGGCGTCCTTTGGAAACGGCGTCTGCAATGAGCTGGGAAAACCAGTTCCAGTTGGCAGCCTGTTCCGGAAATAATCCGGTATGTTTAAAACTGAAAGGTTTTAAATGAAACGTTAACTTCTTATTAATAGGCAGGGAATATTGAATGGTCCATTCTTTTGGAAGCTGGAAAAATTCCCATTCTCCACCTCCTTTGGAACTGCGGTGGTAGTGGCCGTTCATTTTGCGCCATCCTTTTTCCTTTTTCGGAGTATCCCAGATTACCTGGGGATCTGGGCGGACGAGAAGATAATCTCCCCAGCGTTCGAGCTTTTCACCTTTTGAACAATCGATCACTTCATAGTCATTCCATTGATCTGCTAACCACATATGTCATATCCTCCTGATTTTCATCTGTATAAAACAGTAACATTATATGAAAAATAGAAAAAATAATCAATCATTAAATTTTGGGGCGAAAAAACGTAAAAGAAAAAATAAAAAAAGTTCTTGCTTTTTTGAATAAGACCATGTATAATATCAATTGCTGTGGCATGATAGCTGTGAAGCGCGAGGTTGCTGCTTATAAATTAGCAGGTTTTCCGTGGAGCGAATGTCAAGTTAGGAAACTGACGACAAGTCACTGTACAAACAATATGGTCTATCAAAGATAGAAACAACGTGTGAAAAAATGCGAATCGCCTAGACGATGGGGCGATACATCAGAGATGTACCGCAGGACACACACGGAGAAGTGTACAGTCACCGCTTGTCGTACTATTTACAAAGTGCGAAAAGGAGGCGACTTTTTTTATGGCAAGTCAAGTAATGAGAATCACTCTCAAGGCTTATGATCACGAATTAGTTGATTCATCAGCAAAGAAAATCATCGAGACTGTAAAGAAGAACGGATCACAGGTGAGCGGACCGGTACCTCTTCCTACTAAGAAGGAAGTAGTTACAATTCTTAGAGCTACTCACAAGTACAAAGATTCCCGTGAACAGTTCGAGCAGAGAACTCATAAGAGACTGATTGATATCGTTACACCAACTCAGAAGACTGTTGATGCTTTATCACGTCTTGAGATGCCAGCAGGTGTTTACATCGATATTAAAATGAAACAGAAATAATAACTGTTTCGACAAATTATTTCGTAAGTCCTGATTAGTTATTTCATATAGATATGGCTGCTCTAGGATGAACGGTTCCGCTACTCCACTGCAGATCAGCAGGTGGGCAAGAGGCGTTCCGCTGTAGAAAACAGGAGGTTAAACAATGAAGAAAGCGATTTTAGCAACAAAAGTCGGAATGACACAGATCTTCAATGCAGACGGCGTATTAGTGCCGGTTACTGTATTACAGGCTGGTCCTTGTGTTGTTACTCAGATTAAGACAGTAGACAACGATGGATACAGTGCAGTTCAGGTTGGATTTGTTGACAAGAAAGAAAAGACTGTTAACAAAGATGCCAACGGAAAGAAAGAAATTCGCAACAGACATGGCGTAAACAAGGCGCAGATGGGTCACTTCGCTAAAGCTGGTGTATCTGGTAAGAGATTCGTTCGCGAGTTCAAGTTTGAGAATGCAGACGAGTATAAGTTAGCAGATGAAATCAAAGCTGACATCTTCGCAGAAGGTGACAAGGTTGATGTTACTGCTATTTCAAAAGGTAAAGGTTTCCAGGGTGCTATTAAGAGATTAGGTCAGCACAGAGGACCGATGGCTCATGGTTCTAAGTTCCATCGTCATCAGGGTTCTAACGGTGCATGTTCTTCTCCGAGCCGTGTATTCAAGGGAAAAGGAATGCCTGGACACATGGGTAGCGTAAAAGTTACAACTCAGAATCTTGAAGTTGTAAGGGTTGACGCAGAGAATAACTTACTGCTGATCAAGGGTGCTGTCCCAGGAGCAAAGAAAGCTCTCATCACAGTAAAAGAGACCACAAAGTCTGGTAAATAGTGCAAAGTAAGAAAGGAGGAACTTTACGATGGCTAAAGTAGCTGTTTATAATATGGAAGGTAAAGAAGTTGATTCTATCGAATTAAACGATTCCATTTTCGGCGTAGAAATTAATGAGCATTTAGTTCATATGGCTGTGCTTCAGCAGCTTGCAAATAATCGTCAGGGAACACAGAAGGCTAAGACACGTTCTGAAGTTCGCGGTGGCGGAAGAAAACCATGGAGACAGAAGGGAACCGGTCATGCAAGACAGGGATCTACACGTTCTCCACAGTGGACAGGCGGCGGAGTTGTATTTGCTCCAACACCAAGAGATTACTCATTCAAGCTCAACAAGAAAGAGAAGAGAGCTGCATTAAAGTCTGTTCTGACTTCTAAGGTAGCAGAGAACAAGTTCGTAGTTGTTGATGAGCTGAAATTAGATGAAATTAAGACAAAGAAGTTCGTACAGGTTATGGACAATCTGAAAGTTGAGAAGGCACTTGTTGTATTAAACGACATGGACACAAACGTGATCGCATCTGCAGCAAATATTCCAACTGTTAAGACTGCTCAGACAAACGAGCTGAATGTATTTGATGCATTAAAGTATGACAAGGTAGTTGTTACAAAGGCTGCTCTTGCAACAATCGAGGAGGTGTATGCATAATGGCAAACGTACAGTATTATGATGTAATCCTCAAACCAGTAGTAACTGAGAAGAGTATGAATGCAATGGCTGAGAAGAAATATACATTTCTTGTTCATCCGGATGCAAACAAAACTATGATCAAGGAAGCCGTAGAGAGAATGTTCGAGGGAACAAAGGTTGCCAAGGTCAACACAATGAATTGTGAAGGCAAGAACAGAAGACGTGGAATGGTAACAGGAAAGACTGCTAAGACAAAGAAAGCAATCGTTCAGTTAACAGAGGATAGCAAGGATATCGAGATCTTCGCTGGATTATAATTCCAAATGGAGCACTTGCATAAGAGTTGCTTCGCAAGCAAGTGCGTAGGCAATGCATCTACGATGCATTACAAGATATGTGTCAGAGATGACACGATAATGAAAACATCGAAAGGAGAAAAACAATGGGAATTAAGACATATAACCCATATACACCTTCCAGAAGAAATATGACTGGTTCTGATTTCTCTGAGATCACTAAGACAACTCCTGAGAAATCCCTTACAACTTCTTTAAAGAAGAACGCTGGTCGTAACAATCAGGGTAAAATCACAGTTAGACACCAGGGTGGTGGAAACAGAAGAAAATACAGAATCATCGACTTTAAGAGAAGAAAAGATGGTATTCCGGCAACCGTAATCGGTGTTGAATACGATCCGAATAGAACAGCAAATATCGCACTGATCTGCTATGCAGATGGTGAGAAAGCATATATCCTTGCTCCTGCAGGATTAACCGACGGTATGAAGGTTATGAACGGACCAGAAGCAGAGGTAAGAGTTGGAAACTGTTTACCACTTGAGAATATTCCGGTTGGTACACAGATCCACAACATCGAGTTACTGCCAGGTAAGGGCGGACAGTTAGTACGTTCTGCCGGACTCAGCGCACAGCTGATGGCTAAGGAAGGAAAGTATGCAACACTTCGTCTTCCTTCAGGCGAGATGAGAATGGTTCCAATTCAGTGTAGAGCAACAATCGGTGTTATCGGAAACGGTGACCACAACCTCGTAAATATTGGTAAGGCTGGACGTAAGCGTCACATGGGTATCCGCCCAACAGTTCGTGGTTCTGTTATGAACCCTAATGACCATCCACACGGTGGTGGTGAAGGTAAGGCTCCGGTAGGTCGTCCAGGACCATGTACTCCATGGGGCAAGCCTGCACTTGGTTTAAAGACCAGAAAGAAGAACAAGCAGTCTAACAAGCTTATCGTAAGAAGAAGAGACGGTAGAGCTATCAAATAATTAGGAGGTTTATGAAATGGCACGTTCACTTAAAAAAGGACCATTTGCTGATGAGAGCTTACTCAAAAAAGTAGATGCTATGAACGCTTCCGGAGACAAGTCCGTAATTAAGACCTGGTCCCGTCGTTCTACTATTTTCCCATCTTTCGTTGGACACACAATCGCTGTTCATGACGGAAGAAAGCATGTTCCGGTATATGTTACAGAGGACATGGTTGGACATAAGCTCGGTGAGTTCGTTGCAACAAGAACTTACAGAGGACATGGAAAAGACGAAAAGAAATCAGGCGTGAGATAAAATAATATTTAGTGGAAGGAGGTTTCATCCATGGCAAAAGGACATAGATCCCAGATCAAGAGAGAGAGAAACGAAGTAAAGGACACAAGACCTTCAGCTAAGTTATCTTATGCTAGAGTGTCAGTACAGAAGGCTTGCTTCGTATTAGATGCAATTCGTGGTAAGGATGTTGCGACTGCACTTGCAATCGTATCCTACAACCCAAGATACGCTTCAAGCGTTGTAGAGAAGTTATTAAAGTCAGCAATTGCTAATGCTGAGAACAATAACGGAATGAAGGCAGAAAACCTTTATGTAGCAGAGTGCTACGCAAATAAGGGACCAACAATGAAGAGAATTCATCCTCGTGCACAGGGTAGAGCTTATAGAATCGAAAAGAGAATGAGCCACATTACAATCGTGCTCGATGAAAGATAGGAGGCAATCATGGGACAGAAGGTTAATCCTCATGGATTAAGAGTCGGCGTTATCAAAGATTGGGATTCTAAATGGTATGCAGATGGAGATTTCGCTGATTACTTAGTAGAAGATTACAATATCAGAACATTTCTGAAGAAAAAATTATACGCAGCTGGTGTTTCTAAGATTGAGATCGAAAGAGCATCAGATCGTGTGAAGGTTATCATTTACACAGCTAAGCCAGGTGTTGTAATTGGTAAGGGCGGCGCTGAGATCGAAAAGATCAAGGCAGAAGTTCAGAAACTTACAGATAAGAAGTTAGTTGTAGATATCAAAGAAGTAAAGAGACCAGATCGTGACGCTCAGTTAGTAGCTGAGAACATCGCTTTACAGCTTGAGAACCGTGTTTCTTTCCGTAGAGCAATGAAGTCCTGCATGGGCCGTGCAATGAAGACCGGTGCAAAGGGAATTAAGACTTCCTGCTCAGGACGTCTTGGTGGAGCTGATATGGCCCGTACAGAGTTCTACTCTGAAGGAACTATACCGCTTCAGACACTTCGTGCAGATATCGATTATGGATTCGCAGAGGCAGATACCACTTACGGTAAAGTAGGTGTTAAGGTTTGGATCTACCGTGGCGAAGTGCTTCCTACAAAGGCTAATAAGGAAGGAGGAGCTCAGTAATTATGTTAATGCCAAAGAGAGTAAAACATCGTAAACAGTTCCGTGGTTCCATGGCTGGTAAAGCAACCAGAGGAAACAAGATCACATACGGTGAGTATGGTATCGTATCATTAGAGCCTTGCTGGATTAAGGCAAATCAGATCGAGGCAGCCCGTGTTGCTATGACAAGATATATCAAGCGTGGTGGTAAAGTCTGGATCAAGATCTTCCCAGAGAAGCCTGTAACTCATAAGCCTATGGGTGTTCGAATGGGTAAAGGAAAGGGTGCCCTTGAGTATTGGGTAGCTGTAGTTAAACCAGGTAGAGTATTATTTGAAATCTCCGGTGTTCCGGAAGACGTAGCGAAAGAAGCTTTACGTCTTGCTACACATAAATTACCTTGCAAATGTAAAGTAGTTTCACGTGCAGATTTAGAAGGCGGTGAGTCAAATGAAAACTAGTGCATATTTAGAAGAATTAAAGTCACTTACTGTTGCAGATTTACAGTCACAGTTAGTTGATGCAAAAAAGGAACTTTTCAATTTGAGATTCCAGAATGCAACCAATCAGTTAGATAATACAGCCAGAATTAAAGAAGTTCGCAAGAATATTGCTAGAATTCAGACTGTTATCACCGAGAAAGCTAGCGTTGCTGAATAAATCCAATTCTCAGAAAGGAGACTTCGGTCGTGGAAGAAAGAAATCTTAGAAAAACACGTGTTGGTGTTGTTGTAAGCGATAAGATGGATAAGACAATCGTTGTAGCTGTAAAGAACAACGAGAGACATCCACTGTACAACAAGATCGTTAAAAAG
>ENA-OQKA01000243-OQKA01000243.1-human-gut-metagenome-genome-assembly--contig:-NODE-243-length-15873-cov-3.613743_pt1 | contig 15873 bp, 27 predicted proteins | sample MGYA00242644_ERZ504789 | MGnify/ENA primary metagenome ERZ504789 (study PRJEB26092, sample SAMD00036423) | human gut metagenome | host: Homo sapiens | study: EMG produced TPA metagenomics assembly of...
CCAAAAAAACGCCATGCATATAGGTCTGACCGGTTTTTGCCGAATCAACTGTCATGCGCTTAGCTTTTTTTTGCATCAGGGGGCTTCGTCTCCCGGAGATGCATATGCTCTTTCAATGGCGACGACGCTCGTGCTCTCATTGCCTTGCAATCCTCCTTGAATCGGGCGTCCCTGCCGACGCTAATGCGTGGAAGGACCTGATATGACGGACCCAGATCTGGAAGTCACAAGGATAAGAAGATTCGGAACGATCGTTGCGCGGAAACGATCCGACGGGTCGATCAGCGCATGGCTTGCACGCTATTCGTCACCCGTGGATGGACGCCGAGTGCAACGATCATTTGAAAGTGTGCGGGATGCTGAGTCATGGCTTGCCGGCGAACATGAGCTGGTCGAAATGCACCGTCGTGGTTTAAAACAGTGGGTGCATCCGACTGACAGGGATCGTCGGAAAAAAGCGGGATCGATGACATTCGATGAACTTGCCGACTGGTATGTGGATACGCATCGAAAACCGGATGGCACCGCGCTGCGTGGCGCGGCGAGACGTAATCTGCGGACGGACGTGGGCCATTTAAAAGCGTGTTCGGCGGCATGACGGTCAAGCAAATCACTCCGGACGTGATTTCCAAATGGTACTTCGGCGAGCATGAGGAAGGCGAGTGGGTGTTCCCCCGCATGTGCCAGAGACTTAAAGCCATCATGAATCTCGCATGCTCGGACAAGTTCGGTACAGGAATGCCATTGCTGGCGTCGAATCCGTTCCAGCTACCGATTCCACCTGATCCGGAACCCAAATCGTGGGAGGTGCCGCCATTGACGGGCACGCAACTGGCCGCCCTATACGAGTCGATGCCGGAATACGACAGGTTAAGTGTCCTCTTGGCCGCATGGGCCGGTGGCATGAGAATCGGCGAGGCATGCGCGTTGAGAGTATCCGATTTCAATCTTGAAGCCCGAACCATGATGGTGAATCATTCGGTCTGCCGTGGGGAACACGATCTGGGAGAATTAAGATTAGGGCCGACCAAGTCGAAGCATTCCAAACGCGTGTGCCCGTTGCCTGACCTGCTGGTGCCATTGGTCCGCGAGCATATCGCCAATCGAAAAGCGAATCCAGCCCGTATTTATTCCAGTCCCGTCGGGGAAAGGGACCACTCGCCCCGACGACCCTGGGCAATCATTTCCGTCAAGCGCGCGAACAGGCGGGATGCACGACAGCGACGTTCCGTACGTTGCGTGTCACTCATGCGACCCTGCTCATGCAGAACGGCGGCACGATCCGTGAAACGATGGACAACATCGGAGACTCCACCCAAGAGGTCGTGATGCGTCATTACACAAGGACAGTGCAGGAACATCAACGTCAGGTAGTGAATCGCATGGCAGTGGGTATGACATCGGAAAGCAAGACCCTGCAGCATATCCTCGGCGTGCAATACGCCGTTCCGACTCCGGTTCCGGAGGTCCGACTGTTGGATCTGGACGCGAAACTTTCCCTGATCATCAAAGCCCTACAACAGATAAGTGTGAACGACTAATAACAAACAATTTCAGCGTGACCAACATGAAACCGTAATCCACGCAACAGGAGGATAGGCAAATGACGGACACGATCATGCTCGAAGCGCCCGCAAGAGGAGGGAGGATATCGGACCTAGCGGACGGTCAAGGAAGAATCCTACGACTGCACGGCCTCACGGCATCATCCCTCGGCCACACCTCCCATGCCAACCAAACCGAAAGCCCAACGCGTACAGGCGGGAGAGTCACGATCGAACGGAAGCCCGATGAAGGTGACGGACCGGCCGTGATCCACCGCCTCAACGACGAGCGTGACCAACGGTGGCAAAACCTGATAGTCGGCTTTCTCATTCATGCGAGCCGCGGCATCGTTCGTCACGATGGGCAACACGAGTACACAGCCGTGCCGGATGGCCCCTGGCGGACATCGGCGCCGTACGCATCATCACTGAGTGGCGCGGCCGATAACAGGTGGGGCGGGCGTGACAAGAGAAAGGCATCCACAGGAAAAAGGAGCGATCATGGGAAAGGAACCAGACCCACACGCATGCCGTCCGAACAGCATGGACCTCAACGACGCGGCCGACATGAGGGATGAAGCGGAACAGGCATTCAACGACGCGCGCAAGACCAGAGGAAAACGCGACCTGCTGTACGTCGCGGTCATGGCCTGCGTCATCGTCATGCTCACCGGCGCCGTATGCGGAAGAAGGGACATCATCATCGCTTCCGCCGTCATCGCCGTCGCGTTCTCATGCGCCGGAAGCCTGGCATGCTACCGCATGAAAAAATCACTCCACACCTACCATGAGAACAATGCCGTCCTCGAAAACGAACTCGACGCCGCCGACTACCAGAACATCATGGGATGCCCTCACCCCTGGAAAACATTCTGACCACGATTTTTACCCCCGATATCGTAAGCGGGACACGTGGAAACAATGAAGGAAACCGACGGGGGAAACATTAACAACAGCAGACTCTAACAATTCCCCCGACGGCGTTCCTTCAAAATCAAAACCTTTTCAGGAAATCGACTCCCAAAAGGATGAAAGCCGATGAGGAACGGTCGAGGTCCACGGACGATACTCAGGTTCATCGCGATAATCGCGATGAACCTGTTCACCATCAATTGCGCCTGCTACATCGCAGTCACCGTATCCGCACACGCCGACCCACGTTTACTGCATCTCAGTCGAACGGTAGGAACGTTGTGCGGCATGATGGCGATCGCAATCACTCCGATCCTCCTCATCACGGTCCTTGTCAATGGCATGGAGGAAGGAAAGAAACGACATGAGGAAAACAACGATGGCGCAGGTCGTGGAATTTGCCGGCCAACTCAACGTCACCCGGGTGCAGAACATAAGCGAGGACGAGAACACGCACGGACTGGCCGAAGCGTACAACCGGCTCGCCCAGGTCATGGACGAGCTCTGCATTCCAATGCGCGAGGAAGAGGTTCTGGAACCCATCAGCCATGAAGAAGCATGCGAAACAGCCGAAAGACTCTACCGTCAACTCATCGAGCAAGCCAAGGACCATACGACCATACGGCTCGCCCAGGCAATGAACCGCGCATGGGCGGAACTCACCGTCGTCGAAGGCCTTGACAGACTCGCACGGCCCCAAAGCAAGGACGAGTAATGGGAAACGGGACTCCATCGGATGAATACGAGTCCGTTGAAATGTGGTTCATGAGAAGGACGACCGACAGGCTGGTCAGGGAAAACTTCGAAATGACTGACCGGCTGGTCAAAGAGGACTTCACCATGAGAACCATAATCAACACCTCAGTACGGGAACTCAATGACATCCACCAGCAAATCAGCGGATTGAAAGAAGTCATATGAACACGGACGGAACGCTATTCTCCATGAAGAAAAACAGCAGGGAAGCCGAGGTGATGTCGATGACGAGCTTCATGATCCCCATCGGACTGAAGCAGAAACTCAAAGACCACGCCGCCAAGTTGGGTATCACGTCAGCCAGTCTCATCATCGAAGGCATCAGACTCATCCTCGACCGGAAGGACGGTGCGACACCGCAACTGGAAGAGATCGACACCACGGGCGCCGACGAATACGTCAAACGAAAAGCCATCAAAACACTATTGGAAGCCCATCTCACCACCGAATCGCCCGCGCAGGCATGGGCCCTCGCATACCGCGCCGCGTGGAAAGATGCATTGGACTTCTGCATCCAAGCAGAACAGGCTCTCGACAAGAAGGAAGACAAATGAGCGAAGAAGAACGCATCTGGGCCAACGCGTTGAGCGACGCGATCGAACCAGCGAACGAATACGCACGAAAAATAAAGGACCGTTACCTGGTAACAGCCAAAAACGACATGTACGGAATCGACCAGACGATGAACATCATCAGCTAGGCATATCTCGCCGGAGTGGAACACCAAGCCGAGGCCTGCATGGGAAAGGCATGACTCCGCCATGAACGCCCAAAGGACGTCGGCAGAAGAAACCGAAAGGACCCTACGCGCGGAAAGCGTTCTTTCGGACGATCGCCTTCCCGTCAAATGGGATGGCGAATACATCTATTGGGCGGACACGTGGACCGACACCATGCCGTTCCTGTGCGGGAACAACAACCTGTTAAAGGATCAGGCATGCCCCGGCACGGACGAACGCAGACGATGGAAACAATACAGGCCCCACCTGTGGAGGCCGAGGACCATCAACGGCTGCACCACCCAAAGCAAACTAAGACTGATGCGGTGCGGAGTCTGCGGACTGACCCTTGTGGAGGAACATCCACTCAACGGAGGAAAGGAAACGGTCTGGCGGTTGGACGAATCCGACTATGGGCCGGAAGGCAGCCACCCCGTCATCCAAGGAGAACTCGACATCTAAAAAACAGAGCCGGCTCATTCCGGCGGAAAGGACAGAAATGATAGGAATGACCAGACCGAAAGCAAAAGACCGTCCACGTGGTAAGCCGTTCGACGAGCCGGAACGCAAATACCTATGCAGTCTCGACATCATCGACGCATGCACCGAGAAAAGAATCACCTGGAACAAAACCTTCATCGAATACGCCGAAAAGGAACTCGAAGCAGGCTCCCGACCGGTTGACATTTTCCGTGGAGCGGGAGTCGGACCGGAACTCATCGGACGGAAACGCATAGAACGATGCGTGGCGCGATGGCGGGCCAAGATCAAGAAAGAGGAACGGCAATGAGCGTCCGGAACGACGACAACATAATCAAATCCCTGGTCATCCTCGCCGTCTGCATAGTCGCGATGCTGATGGTCTGCACGGAATGCGCGCTACTGCCACAATACGGTTGGCTATGGCTCATCCTCCTGCTCATCCTCGCCATCGCCGCGGTGTTCAGCGTGGTGATGGGCATCAAAACATGGCTGGACGAACACGGAAGGAAATAGGATCGATCATGGAAGAACATGCCGGAAAACTCTGGTTCGGCATATGCGCGGGACGTACGGTGCCTTCGGCACGTCTCGCCCTCGCAGGAACACGGATCACCGCGCTGGACAAGACCAACACGGTCATGGAATGCTTCATGGACCCTTCCGTCGCCAAGAATCCCGACCCCGTATGGGCGGCATGCCATGCGATGGACATGACATTGACCGGGCCGCGAATACCCGAAGACGTCGTACCCAGCCTGCCGCAGGCCATATGGGTGGAATTCATGGGAATCGACGAGAAACCCGACAGCGACGATTACGAGATCGCCGTCGACCTGGTCGCCGGCGACTTCTACTACAGTCCGAACCTCAAGGACGACGGCAACCGCAAAGGATTCGCACTCTGCGTCCAACACCTCACCGACTACATCGCCAGCCAGATGGACGAGAAGAAATCCCATGATTGAACCGGCAAGCACGCTCGACATGGACGACGATATCCGCGGCCGCATGATCACGAGATGCGTGGCATACATGACGCAACGGAAGATCCCGATACGGGACACACGGGCGGTGACCCGCCTGCTGGCCTCCAACGCCGGCCGGATCGACGGGGCCACGAACGTGAAGGTACGCGGCTACCTTACGGACACGTCAGCCGAAACGTTCCAATCATTGGAGACGATGAAACAATGGATGGGCGTGCGCAAGGCCCTGGAATACGCCGCGATCGGAAGAATCGAACCCGACAAGTCGTCCGGACTGGCCGGAACGCCGGACGAGACCGGCACCCTCATCCGATACTTCATACTGACCTTCATCGACCGGAACTAACCGACGTGACGCAAGGCCCATGCGCCGAACCTAAAAAGCATGGCGCATGGGCCGTTAGTCCTTCGGATATCCGATCAGCTCATGGTCCGTCCAATCGACAAGCCGACCATCGATACGGTCCACGTCCAACAGCCACACCTCGTCGCGCCGCGGATTGAAGAAACCCAACCGCCGGACCATCCGATACTCGTCATGCACGGAATGCAATCCCATACGCCAGTAGACCAGCAACTGCAACGTGTACGTGGGATTCGGCCTATAGGAGCTCACCTTGAAATCCCACAACGTGTCAGCGGTGAGGAAATCGCCACTACCCGACGTGATCCGGTCCGTATACCCGCCCTCGAAGTCGAAACCGTCCCACACGACCGGACCATACTCGTCGAAAAAGGCACGCGACCGGGCCACCATACGCGTGAGATTGAAATACGTCGCATCATCCGGAACCATGCGCCGCGGACGCCAATACTGCGGTCCACGACGCGACGCCGCATCGAAATCAAGCAGCAGGCACGCTGCACGCGCCGACGCGGGAGAGAAATCCGTCACACGGGACAGCAGGGACTCCGCGTATTCGCCCTGTCCGACCAGCCGCGCACCCAACAAGGGAACATGGAACGCGACCCGCACGGGAGTGCCCGTCGCCACACGGGTCATGTAATCCACATACAATCCCGCAAGATCAGGCGGAACGGTCTCCATGGAACGCGGATGCAGGCCCATCCGGTCGGCGAGGGGCACATGGTCGAACAAGGACAGGGGCAGCAGTCCACCCGGCGGCTGGCCGACCATGCGGATACGCGTGGTCACGGCCATCGGCTCGTGCCGGCGGCGGAGTTCCGTCCTGCGCGCATCCTCCGCCTCCAACACTGCGGCGGGACGCAGATCCATGCCCGTGGACCCGTCGAATCGATAGCAACGCGGCAGCACCGAACCTCCAATCCCCGAATAATCACGTGCATGACATGAGGAAAGAAACGGATATGAGGAACGTCATGTTTGCGAAAACCAGTGAATCGGTCGATCTTACAAGATTTCCAGCCGAATCGACCAGGAAATTCCCGCAAACCAAATATAAGCCGAATTAGCTCGACTAACCTCGAAAATGAAATGGCTTTCCAACATCAGAAAGGAGCTTTTCACAATGTCCAGTGATGCAAAAGCAAACACCTTGCCGAAATGGAGCTATATCCTATTGGCGGTCCTCCTGGTCCCGTTCGGCGTCGGTCTTATCTGGGCCATCGTTTCGAAGGGCAATGTTCCGGATGCGGTGATAGTGATCGCGGCCGTATGCATTTTCACGGCAATCGCGCTTATCGTACATCTCGCTTGGCCGAGACGCAGCATGTGGTTCGCCCATCTGGCCGCATTCGTCCTGTTTTTCATATTGTTCCTCTTCCTTCACGCGTACGGCGAAACCGAAGCGGGAGCCTTCGCGTTCGTCATGGCGTTCATGAGCCTGCTGACGCTGGCTCTAATGGCCAATCTGGCATACAAGGACGAAGGTTGGGGGAAAGGAATGCTCGACAGCGAAAAAGCGTTTCGTCTTGGACGGCCGCTCCTCATGTTCTACAGGTTGTTCCTCGCCTTCGGAATATTGGCAGAAATCGTCCCCGGCATGGCGGCCCTGATCTCGGACAACCGTGGAATCCTGATATGCATGTTCATGACCACCTACCCAATAGCGCTCTGGAACAAGTTCACTGACATCGACGGCAATCCTGCAGAGAAGCAGGCGGATGGAACAACGGAAACAAAGAATCATGAAAACCATGTGGAAACCAGAAAGGAAACATTCATATACGTGAGGAAGGATATCCTGAGATACCGGCGATAACGGATACGGATCGGGGTGGAACGTTGAATTCGTTCCACCCCGATCCATACCATAGCCAGGTTTTTCGTCACCATTCGGATCACACGGCCAGACCGGCCTGTTTCGAATGACTGTCGAGATAGCTGACCAGCGCCTTTCGCAACAGTGCGGACATGCCTATGCCCTCGCTCTTCATGACACTGCGGGCCTCGGTCTCGATTTCCTTGGTCAGATAGGTCTTCGCAAGGATATCGGCCTTGGGACGCGGCTGGTCGGCGAGAGGCCTGCCGGCGAAGATGTCGTCAAGATCATCCGCCGTGAGAGCCCGGTCGGGGACCTGAATCTCACAGATGATTTCCGGGGTATGGCCGGCGTAGTAGTCGGACAGTTCGTCCCATTTCTTCTCGTCTGTCATGTCGTTCTCCTTTTCCAATCGGTCACTCATCGAAATAACGCAGCCATTCCGTCCTGCATTCCATGGCATGGAACGCTTTACGGGAACGTTGCGACACCAGGACCTCGATCTTTTTCTCCCGGAATTCATCGACGTATCCGAGAAAAGCCATGACCCGATCGTCTTTCCTTTGGATTCGACCTCGAGGATCTTCACCGGGTGGGTGATCACGTAGTCGATCTGTGGTCTGGTGATCCAATGCTTGTAGGCGGATTCCTCGCATTCGAACATAATAATATAGTACCATATTTTAGGACTAAATAAAAATGGCGTTCCCTCACTGATTGCGTTGCGTGCCATGCCGTTGAGATGGAGAGCCCCTTGACGTATGTCGCTGCAACGATTCGCGGAAAATGCCGTTTTGCCGGTCGTTCAGCGGTTTCCGCCGTCGAATGTTACACCTGAGCCAACAAGGAATATCTCAGTAATGTGATATATTGGTTCTGTCGGCAAGGCAGCAGGCCAGCCGAAACGGCAGGAAGGAAACCGCATATGATGAACGTCAACTATCTCGACACCGGGTCCGGCGCCATCCGGCAGGACGAACTGCGCGACTGGTCCCAAGCCGCACTGAACCAACTCGACAAGGTCGCCGGATACAAGTCGTTCCGTCCCGGACAGCTCGAAGCCGTCAACACCATCCTCAACGGACGTGATCTGATCGCCGTCATGCCGACCGGCAGCGGCAAAAGCGTCTGCTACCAGCTTCCCGCCATGCGCGCCGGGCACCTCACGATCGTGGTCTCCCCGCTACGCGCGCTCATGCGCGACCAGGTGCAGGCATTGCAGGCGAGGGGAGTGGCCGCCGCCCTGATCGACAGCGGAGTGACTCCGAAACGCCGCCAAAGCATCTACGACGCGGCCCATGGGGGAGGCCTGCGCATCCTGTACGTCGCTCCCGAACGCCTGTTCGCCGACGATTTCGCCGCTTTCACCCAATCCGCCCGCGTGGACCTCATCGCCATCGACGAGGCGCACTGCGTGCTCCAATGGGGACACGACTTCCGCCCAAGCTACATGCGCATCGGCGAATTCATCGCACAGCTGCCCACACGCCCCGTCGTCGCCGCGTTCACCGCGACCGCGACGAAACGACAGGTCCCGGAAATCGCCCGGGATCTCGGACTCGACCGGCCGGTCATGATCGGCACGGGCTTCGACCGTCCCAACATCCGGTTCGACGCGATCGAACTCAAACCGTCCGCGCGCAGGAAATTCATCACGAAGTGGGCCAAGACCCACGAGGGAAGCGGCATCGTCTACTGCACCACCATCCGCCGGTGCGACGAACTCTCCGGATGCTTGCAGGACGCCGGCATCGAAGCCGAAGCGTTCTACGCGCCACTGTCCGACAAGGAGAAGGCCCGCATCCAGGACGGATTCCTCACCGGATCGCCACGCGTGATCTGCGCGACCACCGCGTTCGGCATGGGCGTCGACAAGCCCGACGTGCGATGGGTCCTCAACGACGGGCCATGCGAAAGCGTCGAATCGTTCTACCAGGAGGCCGGCCGCGCGGGACGCGACGGGCAACCCGCGCGCAGCGTCATGCTCTGGACCGGAGGCGACTTTCTGAACTGGGAACGCCGTCTCGCCGACAGCGCCGGCAACGCGCTCGACGATCCGAAGGACCGCGCCAAGGCACAGAACGCCGCGTTCTCCCGCCTCGACGCGATGCGACGCTACTGCGAGACCGACACATGCCGCAGAGGCCTCATCCTCGACTATTTCGGTGACGAACACGACGAATACTGCGACAACTGCGGCAATTGCACGTACGTCGCGGACTGCGACCAGCCGACCGCCAAAAGAATGAAAACCACCGGAACGACCGCATCCCGAAACCTAAATTTCGAAGAAATCGACGCGACGATCACCGAATTCGTGTACGACCGGGAACGCATGCTCGGTTTCGGCTACGGCATCCGCAAAACCATCCGCAGCCTCGTGGGCGACACCGGCGAGGGCGTCGATGACAGGGACATCGACCAGCTCGATGGATACGGAGCCCTCACGGACGTGGACGAGGACGTCATCGCGGACCGCATCCACCGGCTCATCGACAATGGAACCATCTACGTCGGCAACTACCACACGCTATTGGAGCCATAATGAAGACAAAAACTGGCTGAACTGAGAAGAAGAACCGGCATGAGCCAGAACGAACTCTCACACGCCACCGGCATCAGACAATCCAGAATCAGCGAATTCGAGACCGGCCGCATACCCACGGCCAACATGACCCTGAAAACAGCCGTCTGTCTCGCCAAAGCGTTGAACGCGCACGCCGAGGACCTGCTGGACTGAGCCCGCAGGCAAATGCTGCCGCGGTGAAGTCCTACGGCAAAGCCTTCGGTCTGCTTCCGCCTTGCCATTCCACAAGCCTTTCTCCAACTAACCGTTCATAGGCTCGCCGGACGTCGAAAGCCATAAAAGTCACCGGACCAGATCGAACTGGTACTCCCTGCCGTCATCAAGCGAATCCACGGCCCTCACCGCCGCATTGTTCCACAGGCTCGCAGGCCATCCCGCCATCTTCGGCACAGCCCGCGCGAACGCCCGGTCCGACCGGTACATCGGCACATGCACCACGCCATCCTCACCGGCCTCCAACGATTCGACGATCGGCAGCACACGCCTGAACAACGCCTCCTGGATCTCATGGATCCGGTCGAACACTTCCGGCAGAGCGGACTGCACCCAATACGGCGGCGCGGCATGACCGTTCACGCCCTCTTCCCAACGAGAGACCGTCAACTGTCCCACCGGTTTGGGATCAGCCGGATCCTTCGGCACGAGCAGTCCCAGAATCACACCCAGATCGGCCTGGCTCAAACCAGCATGCGTCGACGGGTCTCCATCTCGATACACGTGAAAACCATGATCCCCTTTTCCGGTCGAGAGAACCGGGCGGCCTGGAAAGCCCTCCCGGAAAACAATGACATCCGTTGATTCTACACGCAAAGAGCAAAGAAGGAGATGCGTCCCGCCGACGCCCGTGGACGTCGGATAAGCGGATAATCCGGGTATAGCTAGAAAGACCGCCGGCGGAACCCATCCCGACGATACCACAGGCAAAGACGCCGATACCGGCCCCTGAAACCGCCGGAGACCACCCCACCCGGCGGAGGGCGCCGGAAGCAACGGACCCTCCGCTATCGCTCCGGGACGATTCCGACAACGGAACATGCCCCGCCATGCCTAGTGCGGCGGGGCCGGGAAACGGAGCGGCGCGCCATCGCGCCGCAATCCTTCCATTTTCTTTTGGGCCGTTTGCCTACGGCAAGGATCGTAACCGTCCTCGCATCCGCGCCACGCATTCCGGGCCATGCCCGGCGTGCTCGCGGACGTTCAGGCGGCTAACGCTTCGCTCGACCAAACGGTCCAAAAGAAAAAATTCAGGGACCGGCAGAATCAAGGAGCGACATCATGACGAACCTGCTGTATGCGTTGACTGACCACGACCACACCGAAAACGAGCTCACGCCATGGCTCGCCGAATGCGTGTGGGGCCATTGGGAGTACGCCGCAGGATCACCCATCCACCCATACGCCAACCCGGAATACCTGAAGGTGGCGGAAGAGTCCCTATGGCGGTGGAACGACTGAATCCCCGCCGGACTGTTCGCCCGTGACTTGAATCAGACCCAATGGCATCGCATCCTCGCCGCGATGAACGATCTGGGACGCTTCGGCCTGTCCGACACGGCCGTTGTGCGCCGGGGGCTCACGGAACCGTTCGACGAAAGCGTGGTCGCCCTGCGCGACGACTGGGACGAAGCCGACTACTGCGCCTGCGAATGGTCCGACCCGAACACGGCCGACCCATACGAGTGCGTGGCCTACGACCTGCGTCTGCTGGCCGAGGAGACGGACCCGGATCCGCGCCATACGGGCGGGCTCGTACGCCACCGCACCAACTACGCGCTGGCCGGCTTCGACTATCTGACCTTCGCGGCATGACCGTGTACAAACCGAATGGAAGGAACAAAACAATGAGAAAACATTCGATGATGATATCGTCCATAGGCCTGATGCCCACCCGTTCGCCGTACCTTGTGCAGCTGGAAACATACATCAGTCCGGGATTGCCGTACTTCTCGGTCATCGGTCTCGAAGACAAGGACCGGCGCATACGCGAACGTATCCAAGCCGCATGCGCGACGGTGGGATACCAGTGGCCGGCATGCAGGACGACCATGAACCTCATGCCCGCCAGCATGCCCAAACAGCCGGAACTCTGCGTCCTCGCCTGCGCCGCCAGCGTATTGGCCGCCGACGGGAAAATCCCGCCGGAACGATTGATGAGCACCATCATCATCGGTGACGTGAACGAGGATGGCGCCATTCCACCCATCGAAGAGGACTTGACCGGATTCATCACTCATGCACGCGAACTGGGAATCCGTCATGCCATCATCCCATCGGCGAACCTTGCGGGAACGACCAATCCCACCGGCATCGAAGTCATCGGCGTGAGCCGAATCAACGAGCTGCTGGACCAGTGACCGCAGACACGTCGGCTGTCCACCGGAGTCTCCGGAGGACAGCCGTTTTCGATACCAGCGGCAAAAAGTTAGAATATGATACGCCAAGCCAGACCAAGGGGCGACGAATGGGCGAGAGAATCCTACACCGGCTTAATGACGACCCCAGCGAGGACGACGACCTGCTATGGGGCCACGCGCGACTTCCATGGCCGGACCCATCCACTCCGGACGATGGACTCTATCATCGGGTGGATTCCCCGAAACTCTAACCGGAGACATCCCGGCACCCATGCGCGGATTACCAATTCAAGTTCAGGGGACCGTTCAGGGACCTTGGAATCAGAGTGGTATACCGGCCGGTCCTCAAGGAAGGAACCATTGAGTCCATACATGCTAAAATGGTATTAAATATGGTATAGATACCCGATAAGGAGATTGTCATGTTCAATTCGTTGGATGTGCTTGACGACCTCGTGCCCGTCAGCGAGCTCAGCAATGGGCGGACCGGCGCAGTGCTGAGCAAGGCCGACCGCGCGCCCGTCATCATCATCAAACGCAACAAGCCGTCCTATGTGTTGATGGGCATCAACGACTATCAGGACCTTCTCGATCGTCTTGAGGACACGGAGGATGCCCGTCTCGCGGAAAAACGCATCGAGGACAATGATGGCCGGGCGACCATCCCCAACGCCGACCTGATGGCCGAGCTCGGCCTGACCGAAGAGGACATCGCGGACACACCAACCCCGGAGATGGCGTGAGCTGGCGGGTCGAATGGCTCGAAGAAGCCGCGAAGGACATGCGCAAACTGGGCAAGACAGAACAGAAACAGGTACTCAAAGGCATCGCCAAGGTCAGCGAGAATCCACTGCCATCCAGTCAGGGAGGATACGGCAAGCCGTTGCGCAACGCGAACCGCGCCCATCTGGCCGGACTGTGCAAAATCAAGTTCAGGGACCTTGGAATCAGAGTGGTATACAAGCCGGTTCTCAAGGAAGGAACCATGGTCATCATCGTCGTAGGCGTCAGAACGGATGGCGAAGCCTACCTGAAGGCCGATGAAAGGCGCGGACGGCACGCACTTTGATAAGCGGGCGCATCGAATGGGGGCTGGACATTCCCGTCAATGGAATGTCCGGCCCCCATCATTTTCCGGCCCCTGAAGCCGCCGGAGCCCACCCAGTCCGGCGCGGGGCGCCGGGGAAGACGGACCCTCCGCTATCGCTCCGGGACGATCCCGACAACGGAACATGCCCCGCCATGCCTAGTGCGGCGGGGCCGGGAAACGGAGCGGCGCACCGGTGCGCCGCGCCCTCTGATTTTCTTTTGGGCCGTTTGCCTACGGCAAGGATCGTAACCGCCTGAACGTCCGCGCCACGCAATGTCGAACCCCAAGGGGTTCGGCGTGCTCGCGGACGTTCAGGCGGCTAACGCTTCGCTCGACCAAACGGTCCAAAAGAAAAAACTCAGGGAGCAATCCCGACAAGCCAAAGGAGCACACCATGACCGCCATCAAGACCACCAACATCGTCGAAGGCAACCTCGCTCAGGAGCCGAAGTACTTCCCCCAAGGCCAGTACGTCGCCCGCATCGTCTTCCGCATCATGCACACCGACCGCAAACTCAACCCGCAGACGAACCAGTGGGAGGACGGACGCACCACCGCCGTGGACGTGAACTTCTACGGCGCTACAGCCGAACGGTACGCGCAGACCATCCAACAACAGCCGGACGCGTTCGCCAAAGGCACGGCCGTGGCCGCATGGGGAGAACTCTCCGACCGTCCCAACACGTGGACCGACCGTGACGGAAACCCCCAGGCCACACCCGTCATCAACGGCACGCGCATCATCCCCAACCAGCTCGTCAACCAGCGTCGTGCCAATCGCCAGCAATCCAATTCCACCAGCCTGCCGCAATACACCAACGCGGTCCCGGAACAGGACCCGTGGGCGGGACAACAGGCACAGGCCTGAACCATCACGAACGGCAACCGGGGGCCGTTCAACCATGACGGCCCCATCTATCCGGATGAAGAAAGGAACCTGGAAATGGAACGCATCGAAACCATTAATCTGAAGACCGAAACCGACGCCCTCGAAGCGGGACACGGCATCACCCTCTACACGTTCGACGAATACGGCCGACTCATGCACTACGCGCATATCGTCGCAAGCACTCCGAAAGAACGCGAGGACGGCTACGCCGACTACTTCCTCACCATCTTCAAAGGCGGGGACGATATGCGCCGATTCGACCCGGACGATGGAAACGATTATCCGAACTTCGAATCAATCATCGAATCCATCAAGACCATCTGGTCCAACACGCCCATCTGGTGGGAACGTGACGGAAGCGTGCCCGGCGTGGATGCCGGCATCACATACGACGAGCTGCGCGGCGCGGACATGCTCGCCAACGCCCGCAAACGGCTCGAAAACGAATGCGCCCGCGAGGCATCGAACCGGACGGCGAACAGGCCGTCAAGGACGCTGAGACCGTCAGACAGGCCGGACTGAACGCCATCACGCCATCATTCTTCGAACTGTTCGAGGACTACATCACCGAAGAGGACAGCCAGCTCGCCGCCGACGGCGTGGAACTCGAAGCGCGCACGGCATGGATGCATGAAATGTACCGGGCCATGCTGAACACGCTGAAAGAGTAGGCGACTTCCAAACAGGAAACCCTTCGCCGGGGCATCCGCCCCGGTCCGTTTGCCGTGCGGAAAACAACAACGAAACATTAAAAAACCAGCCGATATAATCGGTATTACAAGAAAGGAGACATGCCATGCCAGTTCTGAACATGGAAGTGCCCATCAACACTGAGGCCTATTATCGAGGCGAAACCATCGCACGCAGGGAAGGCGTGTCCCTATATGACAAGTTCGCGCAATGGCTGAACGAGTACATCGAGGACGCCGACGATGCGGCGGCATTGAACGACGCCATGGAAAAGGATGATGGCACGCGATACACATCCAAGCAACTGCGTGAGGACCTCGGGTTATGACATGGCATGTCGAGTACACGTCGGCCGCTCGAAAAGAACTACGCAAGATGGGACGCGTCAACGCGGCACGCATCCTTGACTGGATGGACAAGCACATCGACGGTTGCGAGGACCCAAGGGTGACGGGCAAGGGCCTGACCGCCAACAGGTCCGGACAATGGCGTTACCGCATTGGCGACTATCGTGTTCTATGCCTACTGCGAGACGAGGTGGTCACCGTCGAGGTCTTCCGTATCCGCCATCGCAGCGAAGCCTACAAGTAATCCATTCGCCGGACTCATCCGAACAAATCCCGATCGTTCTTCCAAACGGTCGGGATTTTTCATGCCCGCGGATGTCCCGCGGGCGGGTG
>ENA-OQKA01000244-OQKA01000244.1-human-gut-metagenome-genome-assembly--contig:-NODE-244-length-15871-cov-2.450711_pt1 | contig 15871 bp, 16 predicted proteins | sample MGYA00242644_ERZ504789 | MGnify/ENA primary metagenome ERZ504789 (study PRJEB26092, sample SAMD00036423) | human gut metagenome | host: Homo sapiens | study: EMG produced TPA metagenomics assembly of...
TCTTTACAGAGAGGTGAAAATCATGAGAGAAGAATCCATCCTAATTATTATCAGGCAACTGTAACCTGCAACTGTGGTAACACATTCGTAACAGGATCTACAAAACAGGACATCCACGTAGAAATCTGCTCTAAATGTCATCCATTCTATACAGGTCAGCAGAAAGCAGCTCAGGCTCGTGGACGTATCGATAAGTTTAATAAGAAATACGGCCTGAACAAATAATCAGAATATAGTAAGAATTGAGAAGGTTGAGGTTGGGAAATCTCAGCCTTTCTTGTTTCTTTGGGAGAAATATAATGAAATCATCGAACATCGGCGGTCAGGCTGTAATGGAAGGCATTATGATGCGCCATAAGGATAAATATTCCATTGCTGTCCGCAGACCGGACAATGAGATTGAATTAAAAGTAGAAGATTACAAATGTGTATTCGGAAATGCAAAATTTCTCAAATATCCACTGATCCGAGGTGTGGTAAGCTTCGTGGATTCTCTGGTGGTCGGCACAAAATGTCTGATGTATTCAGCGGAGATCGCAGGGGACGAGGAGGACGAAGAGGATAAGCAGAAGAATGCTGCTCTTTCAGAAGAGGAGCTTGCTGCAAAAAAGGCAAAAGAAGATAAGCAGTTCAAATGGCTGTTATATGTGACAGTTGCTGTCTCGATCGTGGTATCAGTTGCCGCCTTTATGTTGCTGCCATACGCCCTTGCAAGTCTTTGCAGAAGGGTTGGCGCTTCGGAATTTGCAGTTACAATAGTTGAGGCATTTGTAAAGCTTGCATTGTTTATGGGATATATGCTTCTGATTTCCAGAATGAAGGATATTCAGAGAACATTTATGTATCATGGAGCAGAGCATAAGTGCATTAACTGTGTGGAACATGGACTGCCGCTTACGGTGGATAATGTTCTTGCAAGCTCCAGACTGCATAAGAGATGTGGAACCAGTTTTCTGTTTCTGGTTATGCTGGTCAGCATTTTTCTGCATTTTATTTTTGTATTGGTTCCATTTTACTGGGTGAGACTGTTTGGAAGACTTCTTATGGTGCCGGTTGTAGCAGGAATATCTTTTGAGATTATTCAGTGGGCTGGAAGATCAGACAGCAAACTTGCTGACTTTTTCAGTAAACCGGGTCTGGCAATGCAGAAACTTACAACTAAGGAACCGACAGCAGATATGGCAGAGGTTGCAATCAGGGCTGTAGAGGCGGTTTTTGACTGGAAAGCATATCTGAAGGAAGAATTTGGAGTTGAAGCAGAACAATGAACGGAGAAACTCTGACAGGATTATTAAAAAAAGGACAGATGATCCTTGCACAGGCGGGGATTAAGGAAGCCGGGCTGGATGCCTGGCTTCTCCTGGAATATGTCACAGGAAAAAGCCGGGCGTATTATTTTGCATACGGAGAAGAAAGTGTCACAGAAAGTGTTGCTGAAAGATATCTGGAACTGATCAGCAGACGTGCGGGACACATACCGCTGCAGCATCTGACGCATCAGGCTTTTTTTTATGGGGCATGAATTTTATGTGGATAAGAATGTACTGGTACCCAGACAGGATACGGAAACACTTGTGGAGTCCGCTCTTGAATGCATGAAAGCTGTGAAAAATCCATATATTCTTGATATGTGTACAGGATCCGGCTGTATTCTTATCAGTATTCTGAAGGAGAGAGCTGATGCACACGGAACAGGCGTGGATCTGTCAGATGAGGCACTGAAAGTGGCTGTGCGGAATGCACGGACACTGGAAGTGGCAGAGCATGCGGAATTCGTACAGAGTAATCTGTTTTCTGAAATGCAGAACATTGTGTACGGAACAGAGTATATGAAAAGGACTGCTGTAAAAGATACTGTAAAAATGACAGAATGCGAAAATAGTAATAGAAATTATAGCAGAGCTTATGATATGATTATATCAAATCCGCCATATATTCCTACGGCGGAAATTGAAGATCTTATGGATGAAGTAAAATTGCATGATCCGCGTATGGCGCTGGATGGTATGGAAGATGGACTTTATTTTTATAGGGCTATCACGAAACAGGCACAGGATCATCTTGTTCCGGGTGGCTGGCTTTTGTATGAAATCGGATGCAGCCAGGGAGAAGATGTGGCAGCTCTTTTGCGGAAATATAAATTTGAAGATATTGAGATAAGGCAGGATCTGGCCGGGTTGGACCGGGTGGTTCTGGGGCGAAAGAAATTACAGGAGGATAAATATGTTTGATAAATTAGACGATCTGCTCATTCGTTTTGAAGAGGTGCTTAATGAGCTTGGAGAGCCGGGAGTTACCGATAATCAGGAACATTTTCAGAAGCTGATGAAAGAGCAGAGCGATCTGCAGCCGATAGTAGATGCTTACCGGGAGTACAAGAAAAACAAAGAAACAATACAGGACAGTCTTTCCATGCTTGAGGAAGAGAAAGATGAAGATATGCGGGAAATGCTGAAGGAAGAACTGTCTGAGGCAAAGAAGAATGTAGAGGAACTGGAGCATGAACTTAAGATCCTTCTTCTTCCGAAAGATCCTAATGATAACAAGAACGTTATTGTGGAGATCCGTGCAGGTGCAGGTGGGGATGAAGCTGCCCTTTTTGCAGCAGAGATTTACCGTATGTATGTGAAATATGCAGAATCCCGCCGCTGGAAAACAGAAATGATGAGTCTCAATGAGAACGGAATCGGCGGATTTAAGGAAGTAACATTTATGATCACAGGTGCAGGTGCTTATTCCAGACTGAAATATGAAAGTGGTGTACATCGTGTACAGCGAGTTCCGGAAACAGAATCCGGCGGACGTATCCATACCTCTACCTGTACAGTTGCTATTATGCCGGAAGCAGAGGAAATCGATTTCCATCTGGATATGAATGACTGTAAATTCGATGTGTTCCGTGCATCCGGAAACGGTGGACAGTGTGTCAATACAACAGACTCTGCTGTGCGACTGACACATATTCCTACCGGAATCGTAATTTCCTGCCAGGATGAGAAGTCACAGCTTAAGAATAAAGATAAAGCACTGAAAGTTCTTCGCTCCCGTCTGTATGAGATGGAGCTTGCCAAACAGCATGATGCTGAGGCTGAGGCAAGAAGAAGCCAGATTGGAACAGGTGACCGTTCAGAGAAGATCAGAACTTATAATTTTCCACAGGGCCGTGTGACAGACCACAGAATCAAGCTGACACTGCACAGACTGGAGAATGTTCTGAACGGGGATCTGGATGAGATCATTGACAGTCTGATCGCAGCAGATCAGGCAGCAAAATTAAGTAATCTTCAGGATGCGGAATAGAATATTGCGGAGAGGGTATGTGACAGAAGATGACTGAAAAAGTATTGATATGAGAGAAGAATGTCAGGAGGAAAATATTTATGCAGAAAACAGCACTTGTAATTATGGCGGCAGGAATCGGAAGTCGTTTTGGAAAAGGAATCAAGCAGCTTGCACCGGTGGGACCATGTGGAGAGATTATTATGGATTATTCCATCCACGATGCGCTGGAAGCCGGATTTAACAAAGTAGTGTTTATTATCCGTAAAGATCTGGAAGAAGAGTTTCGCAGAGTGATCGGCGAGCGTATTGAGAAAATTACGGAAGTAGAATATGTATTCCAGGAGCTTGATGATCTGCCGGAGGGATTTACGAAACCGGCTGACCGCACGAAACCCTGGGGAACCGGACAGGCTGTACTTGCTGCAAAGAAGGTTCTGGATGAGCCATTTATTGTTATCAATGCAGATGATTATTATGGGAAAGAAGCTTATGTGAAGGTGCATGATTATCTTGTGCAGGAACAGCAAAAGGACGGAAAACTCCACATCTGCATGGCCGGTTTCAGGCTTGGAAATACATTGAGCGATAATGGAAGCGTTACCAGAGGAATCTGCCATATTGAGAATGGACAGCTTACAGGTGTGACAGAGACGCATGATATATTTAAGACTGCCACAGGTGCAGAGTCAAGAAATGCGGACGGAAGTGTGCAGGAACTGGATGTAAAGGATCTGGTGTCCATGAATATGTGGGGACTGACGCCGGACTTTATGGAGGTTCTCGAGAAAGGATTTGCAGAATTTCTCAGTGGACTCGCACCGGAAGATACAAAAAAGGAATATCTGCTTCCGGAGTTAGTTGACCATCTGATCAAAAATGAAAGTGCTGAAGTTGATGTCCTGGAGACAAAGGATACATGGTTTGGTGTAACCTATCAGGAAGATAAAGAAACAGTAATGAGAGCATTTAAAAATCTTACAGAAGCGGGTATATATCCTCAGGGACTTTATCAATAAGTTAAGCAGATATCTGCAGCTTTCGCAGGAGACATGTCTGATCTGATTAAAAGCAGTTTTGGGTGTGATCCGGGAAATACAGTATGCAGTGCAGAAACAGAGGATATTGTAAAAAGTAAAGGAGAGCAATTATGGGAAAATATTTTGGAACAGATGGATTTCGTGGAGAAGCAAATGTTAAACTGACAGTAGATCATGCATTTAAGGTGGGGCGCTACGTAGGCTGGTATTATGGAAGAGACCATAAAGCTAAGATTGTTATTGGAAAAGATACAAGAAGAAGCAGTTATATGTTTGAATATGCACTTGTTGCAGGTCTGACAGCGTCCGGTGCAGATGTATATCTTCTTCATGTAACGACAACCCCAAGTGTTTCTTATGCAGTACGTACAGAGGATTTTGACTGTGGTATTATGATCTCCGCAAGCCATAATCCATTCTATGATAATGGTATCAAACTTCTCAATGGAAACGGACAGAAGATTGAAGCGGAAGTAGAAGCAAGGATTGAAGCATATCTGGATGGCCTGATCGAGGATCTTCCTCTGGCAACCAAAGAAGATATTGGACGCACTGTGGATTTTGCTTCAGGAAGGAATCGTTATATCGGACATCTGATTTCTATTCCAAGCAGGGATTTCAAAGGCATTAAAGTAGGGCTTGACTGTGCAAACGGAAGTTCTTCAGCTATTGCAAAGAGTGTATTTGAGGCACTTCAGGCAAAGACTTATGTGATCAATAACCAGCCGGATGGTACAAATATCAATACAAACTGTGGCTCTACCCATATTGAAGTCCTGCAGAAATATGTTGTGGACAATGGACTGGATATCGGTTTTGCTTATGATGGTGATGCAGATCGCTGTATTGCTGTTGACCATAAGGGAAATGTGGTCGACGGTGATAAGATTATGTATGTATGTGGAAAATATCTCAAGGAGCAGGGCAGATTAAAAGATGATACAGTAGTAACCACTGTTATGTCAAACCTCGGTCTGTACAAATCTCTGGAGAGAGAGGGTATGAAATATGAGCAGACTGCAGTAGGAGATAAATATGTGGCAGAGAATATGATGGAGAATGGATACAGTCTTGGCGGTGAGCAGTCCGGACATATTATTTTCAGCCGTTACGCTGCAACAGGTGATGGAATCCTTACTTCTCTCATGGTAATGGAAGCGTGTGTAGAGAAGAAAGCAACTCTGTGTGATCTGGCAAGGGAAATGAAGGTTTATCCACAGCTTCTCAGAAATGTCCGGGTGGCAGACAAGAAGACTGCGAGAGAGAATCCGAAGGTAGTTGCTGCTGTAGAGGAAGTTGCAAAGAAACTGGGAAGTGATGGGCGTATTCTGGTACGCGAGAGTGGCACAGAGCCATTGATTCGTGTTATGGTAGAAGCCGGAACAGATGAACTCTGCCTTGAGAATGTTGATCATGTAGTAAAGGTAATGGAATCCGAAGGATTGCTCATTGACTGATTTACTGGCAAAGGAATTACATGTATAATAGAAAAAAAAGATTATTTCTGACTGCTGTCTGCTTAAGCCTTGGACTTCTGACAGGCTGTAATGTGGGAGATACGAAGAATTATAAACAGGCTGCACAGGATCTGGAACAGGGAAATTATGAGGCAGCACTTGAAGAATACGAGACAGCAATTTCTGAAGGAGTGAAGCCTGCACAGTCGTACAGAGGTGCAGGTGTAGCGAAACTCAAGCTTGGAAACTATGAAGAAGCCATAACATATTTCAATGATGCGCTTAAATGTGACAAAGTTGGCAAAGCATTAAAAAAAGATATTCTGTCGTATAGAGCTGTGGCTTATCTCAAAGTAAAGGATTATGAGGCAGCACTGGAAGACTGCCAGACTCTGGCAGAAAACTATAAAATGGATGCGGATCTGTACTTCCTTACGGGAGAAACAGCATTGGCCATGGATTCCTATGAGGAAGCTTCTGCTAATTTTGAACAGGCCTACGGCGAAGATGCAACTTATGACAGAGCTATCCAGATCTACGGGGCATATCTGAACAGGGATATGGAAGCAGACGGAACCCGTTATCTGGAAGCTGCTTTGTCAGGAACTGCAAAAAATGCAGAGGATCATTGTGACCGCGGCAGAGTTTATTATTATATGGATGATTATGAAAATGCTGAAAGTGAACTGAAACAGGCCATAGACGGCGATAATACGGAGGCACTGGTTCTGCTTGGTATGGTATATATGGATAAAGGAGACAGCGCAAATGCAAAAGCAATGTTTCAGCAGTATGTATCACAGGCAGAAAACGGAGCCAAAGGATTTAACGGACTTGCACTGTGTGATATAGAGGATGGGGATTATGACAGTGCCCTTTCTGATATAGAAAGCGGAATCCATGTGGCAGGAGCGGAGGATATGCAGAGTCTGCTGTTTAATGAGATCGTAGTCTATGAGAAGAAACTGGATTTTCAGACTGCTTTGCAGAAAGCACAGGAATATCTGGAATTATACCCGGAAGATAAAACTGTTAAGAAGGAACTTGCATTTCTTAAAACGCGTGTGTAATATCTATCTGACTGAGGAGAATTTATGGAAGAATTTGGAAAGCTTGAAGAACGGGTGGTTCTTGTGGGAGTGCAGACGGATGATCATGATAATGTGGAAGAATCCCTGGATGAACTGAAGGAGCTTGCATCAACTGCGGGAGCTGTTACAGTGGGAAGAATCATTCAGAATCGTGAGTCTGTGCATCCCGGAACTTATATTGGAAAAGGAAAGATAGAGGAAGTACGTGCACTGGTATATGCTATGGATGCAACCGGAATTATCTGTGATGACGAACTTTCTCCTGCACAGCTGAATAATCTGGAGCGGGAACTGGACTGTAAGGTGATGGACAGGACATTATTGATTCTGGACATTTTTGCAGCGAGAGCTATAACCAGTGAGGGTAAAATACAGGTAGAGCTTGCACAGCTTCGCTACAGATCTGCCCGTTTGGTCGGTCTCAGGGAATCTCTTTCCCGTCTGGGAGGTGGAAATCGGAACCAGAGGCCCTGGTGAGAAAAAGCTGGAGACAGACCGTACGTCTTATCCGTACAAGGATCTCTGCTTTGAAGCAGGAATTATCCCAGGTGGAGAAACACAGGGAACTGATCCGTTCCAGCCGGGCCAGAGGCAATATGAAGACTGCTGCGATCGTAGGATATACAAATGCGGGAAAATCTACGCTGCTGAACACACTGACAGGCTCAGAGGTTTTATCAGAGGATAAACTGTTTGCTACACTGGATCCAACTACCAGACTTTTAAAGTTTGAAGGACGGACAGCAGATTCTTCTCACAGATACGGTTGGATTTATCCATAAGCTTCCGCATCATCTGGTCGAAGCATTCAAGAGCACATTGGAAGAGGCCAAATATGCAGATTATATTATCCATGTGGTAGATTCTTCCAATCCGCAGGCAGAGATGCAGATGCATGTGGTATATGAGACATTAAAAGAACTGGGAGTGATGGGAAAGAAGATCATCACACTCTTTAATAAGCAGGATGCGCCGGGGGCATGCGTACTGCGAGATTTTAAATCGGACTATACGCTGAAGGTCTCTGCAAAGACAGGCGAGGGTCTTGCAGATCTGAATGATCTTCTGGAGAAGCTTCTTGCTGAAGAACAGATTTATGTGGAGCGCCTTTTCCCTTATCAGGAAGCAGGAAAAATCCAGCTGATCCGCGAATATGGGCAGCTTATCTCAGAGGAATACACAGAGGAAGGGATTGCTGTGAAGGCAAGGGTGCCGAAAGAAATCTACGCCAGAGTTGTATAAAAAAATATTTTGAAAAATAAGAAAATACCATATATTGTGCCTTTTACAAAAACGAGGAACATTATGTGGTATTTTTGCGTGTTGACGAACCGGTGATACTCTGATACAATGAACCTACAGTGTTACTCAGAGCAAAGTGGACAGTAACGACAGAAATATCTCCGGTAAGAATATGCAGGAGAAACAGATTAACAAGAGAAAATGGGGGCATTAGATATGTTTCAGGTAGTAAAACGTGATGGCGAAGTGGATGAGTTTAAAATAGGCAAGATCACAGCGGCTATCCATAAAGCCTTTGATGCAAAAGAGAAAAATTATAGCGAAGAGATGATTGATCTCTTAGGGCTGCGTGTTACTTCTGATTTTCAGAAAAAGATTACAGATAATAAGATTACAGTAGAAGAAATTCAGGACAGTGTGGAGAATGTGCTGATCCAGGCCGGATATGCAGATGTGGCAAAAGCCTACATTCTTTACCGCAAGCAGAGGGAAAAGGTTCGCAACATGAAGTCAACGATCCTGGATTACAAAGAAATCGTAAACAGTTATGTGAAGGTTGAGGACTGGCGTGTAAAGGAGAACTCAACGGTTACTTATTCTGTAGGAGGTCTGATCTTAAGCAACTCCGGAGCAGTTACCGCAAACTACTGGCTGTCTGAGATCTACGACAACGAGATCGCAGATGCACACAGAAATGCGGATATCCATATCCATGATCTGTCCATGCTGACCGGTTACTGTGCAGGCTGGTCCCTGAAGCAGCTGATCCGAGAGGGACTTGGTGGTATTGAGGGTAAGATCACTTCTGCACCTGCAAAGCATTTAAGTGTACTCTGCAACCAGATGGTGAATTTCCTGGGTATCATGCAGAACGAGTGGGCGGCGCACAGGCATTTTCATCCTTTGATACTTATCTGGCACCTTTTGTAAAGCAGACAACTTTCCTATCCAGAGGTTAAGAAATGCATTGAGTCCTTTGTATATGGCGTAAATACTCCAAGCCGCTGGGGCACTCAGGCACCATTTTCCAACATTACACTGGACTGGACCGTTCCGGACGACCTTGCAGAGCTTCCGGCTATCGTAGGCGGCAAGGACATGGATTTCAAATATAAGGACTGTAAGAAAGAAATGGATATGGTCAACAAGGCGTTTATCGAGACCATGATCGAGGGAGATGCCAACGGACGTGGATTCCAGTATCCGATCCCGACCTATTCCATCACAAAGGAATTCGACTGGTCTGATACCGAGAACAACCGTCTTCTCTTTGAGATGACTTCCAAGTACGGTACTCCGTATTTTTCCAATTATATCAACAGTGATATGAAACCAAGTGATATCCGCAGTATGTGCTGCCGTCTGCGTCTGGATCTGAGAGAACTCCGCAAGAAGAGCGGTGGTTTCTTCGGATCAGGAGAGAGTACCGGTTCTGTGGGGGTAGTAACTATAAATATGCCACGTATCGCATATCTTTCCAAGACACCGGAAGAGTTTTACAATCGTCTGGATCGCTTAATGGATATTTCCGCACGTTCTCTGCATATTAAACGTGAAGTAATTGGTAAGCTGCTGGATGAGGGATTATATCCTTATACAAAGAGATATCTTGGAAGCTTTTCCAATCATTTCTCTACCATTGGACTGGTGGGAATGAACGAGGTTGGTCTGAATGCCCGCTGGCTGGGAAAAGATATGTCTGATGAGCGTACACAGAGGTTTACAAAAGAGGTTCTTCTTCATATGCGGGAACGTCTGTCCGATTATCAGGAGAAGTACGAAGGAGAACTGTTTAATCTTGAGGCAACTCCTGCTGAATCTACTGCCTATCGTCTGGCCAAACATGACAGAAAACGCTGGCCGGATATTAAGACTGCAGGCAAGGAAGGGGATACTCCTTATTATACAAACAGTTCTCATCTTCCGGTTGAATATACCACAGATATTTTTGATGCACTGGATATTCAGGATGATCTGCAGACGCTTTATACATCAGGTACTGTATTCCATGCATTTATCGGTGAGAAGCTTCCTGACTGGAAAGCAGCAGCAGCACTGGTACGTAAGATCGCAGAGAATTATAAATTGCCGTATTATACGATTTCGCCGACCTATTCTGTATGTAAGGAACATGGCTACATCAGCGGAGAGCATTTCACTTGTCCGAAATGTGGTAAGAAGGCGGAGGTTTACAGTCGTATCACAGGATATTACAGACCTGTACAGAACTGGAATGACGGTAAAGCACAGGAGTATAAGAACCGTACGCTTTATGATGTGATGCATTCAGATATCAGAAAAATACAGCCGGTTCATGCCAGTGTAGTTACTGTGACTAAGGATGATGTGAAGATAGAACCTGTGGCATCACATAAATACCTGTTTACAACCAGTACTTGTCCGAACTGCAGAGTGGCGAAGAAGATACTGGAAGGCAGGGAGTTCGAGATTATTGATGCGGAGAAGAATCCGGAGATGGTGAAGGAGTTTGGAATTATGCAGGCTCCGACTCTGGTGATCACAGACGGTGAGCATATGACGAAATATGTAAATACATCCAATATTAAGAAATATGTGGATGAGGGATTATAAAGATACTGAGAGAGTTGACCGGAGGATAAAAGAGATGATCAAACAGAATGTTGTATTTGTGGAAAATAAAGCAGGAAGTCTGAAAAGAGTGACAGGGATACTTGCAGATAACGGGATTAATATTTATGGATTTGCATGCTTCGATGCACCGGAGTTTGCAATCTTCCGTATGATCTGCAACGATCCGGATAAAGCGGAAATTGTTTTAAACAGGAGTGGATATATGAATCGTATTACACAGGCGATCGTAGTTGATATGAAAGACCAGGTAGGCGGTCTGGATGAACTCCTGAAAGTAGCATCAGACAGTAATGTAAGTCTTGACTATATTTATACTTCTTTCCACAGAAAAGATCTCAGACCTGTAGTAATTCTTCAGACGGAGGATGGTGCAGTGACAGAATGCATTCTTAAGAATAATGGATTTAATGTATTTACTTCAGCAGAAGAACTGGAGAAATAATACTGTATAAGACAGTGAGAGAATCACAGGACTGGGGATGGTTCTGTGATTTTTTGTATATTCATATAGGAAAATTGAATATATCTTGACTATATAACTGGGAATACTATATAATAAAAGAAAACAATGATAATCCGACGAAATTTAATCAGGAGGTTTTGAAAAATGCAGATTTCTACAAAAGGAAGATATGCTCTGAGACTTATGCTTGATCTTGCAGTTCATAATACAGGAGAACTGGTCAAGATCAAAGATATTTCTGCAAGGGAAAATATTTCAGAAAATATCTGGAACAGATTATTCATCATTAAAGAAGGCGGGATATGTAAAGAGCCTAGAGAGGGGCACAGGGCGGTTATATGCTTGCCAGAGAGCCGGAAACATATACGGTGGGAACTATTCTGAGACTGACAGAAGGCAGCATGAAGCCGGTAGCCTGTCTGGAGGACGAACCGAATCAGTGCAGCAGAGCCGGGGAATGCGTCACACTCCGTCTCTGGAAGATGCTTGATGAAGCTATTGAGGGAGTACTGGATAAGGTTACATTGCAGGATCTTAAAGACTGGTATGAAGAGATGGGAAATGATTATGTAATTTGATTTTCCCTCTTGACAACAGTGGATTTATAGAATATTATGTATATAACATATAATTCATATATACTTAGTATGAAATAAGGAGGACGAACTCATGGCAAAAATCTATAAAAATGCAGCGGAACTGGTTGGAAATACTCCTCTCCTTGAGGTTGGAAATCTTGAAAAAGAGCTTGGGCTGGAAGCGAGAATACTTGTGAAGCTTGAGTATTTTAACCCGGCAGGAAGTGCCAAAGACCGTATCGCCCTGAGTATGATCGAAGACGCTGAAGAGAGAGGCGTTCTGAAGCCTGGCGCAGTGATTATCGAGCCTACATCAGGTAACACCGGAATCGGTCTTGCTTCTCTTGCTGCAATCAAAGGATACAGAGTGATACTTACGATGCCTGAGACAATGAGTGTTGAGAGAAGGAATATTCTGAAAGCATACGGTGCAGAAATCGTATTGACAGATGGAACAAAAGGTATGAATGGCGCAATCGCCAAAGCAAACGAACTTGCGAAGGAATATGAGAACAGTTTTATTCCGGGACAGTTTGATAACCCTGCAAATCCTGCGATCCACAAAAAGACCACAGGTCCGGAAATCTGGAGAGACACAGACGGACAGGTAGATGTTTTTGTGGCAGGTGTTGGTACAGGCGGAACGATCACCGGTGTTGGTGAATATCTGAAATCCCAGAATCCTGACGTGAAAGTAGTGGCGGTAGAGCCTGCAAATTCCCCTGTACTTTCTCAGGGAAAGAGCGGTCCGCATAAGATTCAGGGAATCGGAGCCGGATTTGTTCCGAAGGCATTAAATACAGAGGTTTATGATGAGGTTTTTCCGGTTGAGAATGAGGATGCTTTTACAGTTGGCAAGCTGATCGCCAAACATGAGGGAATTCTTGTTGGTATTTCTTCCGGTGCGGCTCTCTATGCGGCAATCCGGCTGGCCAAGAGACCGGAGAATAAAGGAAAAACAATCGTAGCTCTTCTTCCGGATTCCGGTGACCGTTACTATTCTACTCCATTATTTGTGTAAAATAAAAAAGCCCTTTTTAGGGCTTTTTTTATTTTACATAAATGTGTTAGAATAGATATGCTGTACAAATGATTTTTATGTAACTGTTCAGTATTTTGCAGAACAGCTATCATAACATAAATAAAATTATCATAAACAATAATATTCCGTGTAATCGGATCACAGAACAGGATGGAATAAAAATGAGAAAAGCAATTATCGCAATGAGCGGCGGAGTGGACAGCTCTGTGGCAGCTCTGCTTACAAAGGAAACCGGTGATGAATGTATTGGTGCTACCATGAAATTATTTCACAATGAGGACATAGGAGTAAAGAGAGAGAAAACCTGCTGTTCTCTGGATGATGTGGAGGATGCCAGAAATGTCTGCTACAGAATGGGGATCAGGTACTATGTTTTTAACTTTTCCGAGAGGTTTAAAGAGGATGTTATGGACCGCTTTGTGGATGCCTATGAGCATGGAGCCACGCCAAATCCCTGCATTGACTGCAATCGTTATCTGAAATTTGACAAGATGTTTCAGAGAATGCGTGAACTGGAGTATGATTATATTGTAACCGGACATTATGCACGCGTGGAATATGATGAGGAGAAGAACCGTTACTTATTAAAGAAAGCTGTGGATGATACGAAGGATCAGAGTTATGTGCTTTATATGCTGACACAGGAGCAGCTTGCGCATATTTCCCTGCCTCTTGGCGGGCTTCGCAAAACGGAAGTGCGTGAGATTGCAGAGAAGCATGGCTTTGTTAATGCCAGAAAGCATGATAGCCAGGATATCTGTTTTGTACCGGACGGTGATTATGCAAAGTTTATTGAACAGTACACAGGACGTAAATCAATCCCGGGCGATTTTGTAGATACAGAAGGAAACATTCTTGGTAAACATAAAGGAATCATCCACTATACACTTGGCCAGAGAAGAGGACTTGGTATTCCGGCAGCATCCAGACTGTATGTGTGTGATATTTCTCCAAAGACCAATCAGGTGGTTCTGGGAAATAATGAGGATCTTTTCCATTCGGAACTGACTGCAACAAAGGTCAATCTGATTTCCTGTGAATCTCTGAAGGAGCCAATGAGACTGAAAGCAAAGATCCGTTACCGTCATCCGGAGCAGGAGGCCGTAGCATGGCAGACGGAAGATGGAGTGCTGCACGTGCGTTTTGATAAACCACAGAGAGCTATCACCAGAGGGCAGGCAGTTGTGTTATATGATGGTGATATCGTTGTAGGCGGCGGCGTGATTGAAAATTGTATTAAATGACAGATCATCCTTGTCTTTCGCATTTTGTCGGACTGTCTTATCTGCACTGTTTTTTGGAAACGTTATAGTTATTAGCTATTAAACGCTATAGAAAATTTCCTATTGACGTACTAGGAATTAAATGGTAATATACAACTATGCTAAATCATATCAAACAGATATGAAAAGCGTAGAAACAAAAATGACTTGCAGATAAGGGGCTTAAGAGCCGGAATCAGTTTTGCAGAGAAAAAGATTATTATAAATCAGAGAAAGATGAGGATATACACATGAGCAAAAAAATCGAAAGAAAAGACAGACATTTCAAATTTGAAACATTACAGCTTCACGTAGGACAGGAGAGTCCGGATCCGGTTACAGATGCAAGAGCAGTACCAATCTATCAGACATCTTCTTATGTATTCAGAAACTGCGATCATGCAGCTGCACGTTTCGGACTTGCAGATGCAGGTAACATTTACGGACGTCTTACAAACCCGACTGAAGATGTATTCGAGAAAAGAATCGCAGCGCTTGAAGGCGGTTCTGCGGCACTTGCAGTAGCATCCGGTGCAGCAGCAATCACATATACAATTGAGAATCTTGCACAGCAGGGTGACCACATTGTAGCAGCCAAGAATATTTACGGTGGAACAACAAACCTTCTGGAGCATACACTTCCGGCTTATGGAATCACAACAACATTCGTTGATGTATTTGATCTTGAAGAAGTAGAGAACGCAATTCAGGATAACACAAAAGCTGTTTACATCGAGACTCTTGGAAACCCGAACTCTGATGTAGTTGATATTGAAGCTATCGCAAAGATTGCTCATGCACATAAGATTCCGCTTGTAGTGGATAACACATTTGCAACACCTTACCTTGTAAGACCAATCGAATATGGTGCAGATATCGTTGTTCATTCTGCAACTAAATTCATCGGTGGACATGGTACAACAATCGGAGGTGTGATCGTTGAGAGTGGTAAATTTGACTGGGAAGCATCAGGTAAATTCGCATCTCTGACAGAACCGAACCCAAGCTATCATGGCGTAAGCTTTACAAAGGCATGCGGACCGGCAGCATTTGTTACAAAGATTCGTGCAATTCTTCTTCGTGATACAGGTGCAACCATCTCTCCGGTAAGCTCATTCATTTTCCTTCAGGGACTTGAAACACTGTCACTTCGTGTTGAACGCCATGTAGAGAATGCACTGAAAGTTGTTCAGTACTTAAATAACCATCCGCAGGTAGAAAAAGTTCATCATCCGTCTGTATCCACAGATCCGGTTCAGCAGGAGCTTTATAAGAAATACTTCCCGAATGGCGGCGGTTCCATCTTTACATTTGAGATTAAAGGTGATGCGCAGAAGGCAAAGGACTTCATTGATAATCTGGAACTGTTCTCATTGCTTGCCAATGTAGCGGATGTTAAATCTCTTGTTATTCATCCGGCTACAACAACACACAGCCAGTGCACAGAAGAAGAACTTCTCGATCAGGGTATCAAACCAAATACAATTCGTCTTTCCATTGGTACAGAGAATATTGACGATATCATTCAGGATCTTGATGAAGCATTTAAGGCAGTTGCTGAATAATACAGATATAACATTCTTATATATTGTATAAATAAAACATGAATAAAAAGACCATCTTCCGGATTTTCCCCCATATCTGCAAGATGGTCTTTTTGTTATTGTTTACACACCGCTATCCCGCGAGGTGTTTTGGCATGAATATGCCAAAATCCCGAGACATACAAGCCAAAATTCCATTGCCGCAGGCAATCTGGAATGAATTTTGGCTACGTTACTGTGAACGGAGTGAACAGTAACGT
>ENA-OQKA01000246-OQKA01000246.1-human-gut-metagenome-genome-assembly--contig:-NODE-246-length-15779-cov-4.027728_pt1 | contig 15779 bp, 15 predicted proteins | sample MGYA00242644_ERZ504789 | MGnify/ENA primary metagenome ERZ504789 (study PRJEB26092, sample SAMD00036423) | human gut metagenome | host: Homo sapiens | study: EMG produced TPA metagenomics assembly of...
GCCCATCGGGACGAGCTGGACGCCTATAATGCCGCTATCCGTTATTTCAAGGTGCATTTGAAGGAGAAGAAGTACAGCATTAAAAAGCTGAATGAGGAACAGACACAGCTTGCCGGAGAAGTTGCCGGATATAAGGAACGGTTGTCCGCATTACAGGAGGATGTGAAGATTCTCCGGGATGTGCGTCACTGGCTCAATCAGGTTCTTCCGTCTGAACAGTACCGCCAGACCGCCGAGCCGGGAAAGAAACCGTCCATCCAGCAGGCAGTCAAAGGCCGGACGCAGCGTATCCGGGAAGAACAGGCCGAGAAACGGAAGCAGCCCCGCACAGAGAAAAAACAGGATATGGAACTTTAATAGGCGCTTGCTATTTTCTTTTTCGAGAATGACAGGCGCTTTTCTTATTTTCAGGAGGATTTATTTGAATGTATTTAAAGCTGTCAAGCAGTCTGTTACCACCCGGCAGGCTGCGGAGCATTTTGGAATCCGGGTGGGACGAAACGGGATGTGTGTCTGCCCCTTCCATGCTGATAAAAACCCCAGCATGAAGGTTGACCGGCGCTTTCACTGTTTCGGCTGTCAGGCAGACGGGGATGTGATTGACTTTGTTTCCCGTCTGGAAGCTGTCAGTCCGAAGGAAGCCGCCCTCATGCTGGCGCAGGAGTTCTCCATCCCCTATGAGGACAGGGAACCACCCGGCAGGAGAAAACCCAAACCCCGGCAGGAAACCCCGGAACAGCGGTTTTGCCGCATGGAGCGTTACTGCTTCCGGGTGCTGTCCGATTATTACCATCTTCTGCGCCGCTGGAAACGGGACTATGCCCCTAAGATGCCGGAAGAAGCATGGCACCCGCTTTTTGTGGAAGCCTTGCAGAAGCAATCCCATGTGGAATATCTGCTGGATGTGCTGCTCTCCCCGGATATGGAGGAACGGGCAGTCCTTATCGTTGACTATGGAAAGGAAGTGAGCAATCTTGAAAGACGAATGGCAGAGCTTGCCGCCCAAGATACGGCAGGCCGCAGAACAGACCATACAAGAAGCAGCCCCGCCCCGGAGCATTGAGGAAGTAAAGGCCATGCTGGAAAGCACCGAGAAAGGCAGCGTCCGCAACAGTATCCGCAACTGCCTGACCGTCTTTCAGAATGACCCGCTGCTTTCCGGGGCAATCGCAAAAAATCTGCTGACCGAGCGTGTGGACATTGTAAAGCCCATCGGCTACCACCGCATCGGCACCGCCATCACGGACACGGATATGAACTATCTGCTCCTGTATCTGGAAGAAACCTATGGGCTTACCAGTGAGAAAAAGATTACCGCCGCCATCGGGATTGTTGCCAATGAAAACGGCTACCACCCCGTCCGGGACTACCTGAACGGCCTTTCATGGGATGGGCAGGAGCGTATCCGCTATTGCCTGCGCCACTTTCTGGGAGCCGACACCGACCAGTACACCTATGAAGCCCTGCGGCTGTTCCTGCTGGGAGCCATCCACCGGGCATTTTGCCCCGGCTGTAAATTTGAAGTCATGCTCTGTCTGGTGGGCGGTCAGGGAGCCGGGAAATCCACCTTTTTCCGGCTGCTGGCAGTAAAAGACGAGTGGTTTTCCGATGATTTGCGGAAGCTGGATGATGATAACGTGTACCGCAAGCTGCAAGGCCACTGGATTATCGAGATGTCGGAGATGATTGCCACCGCCAATGCCAAGAGCATTGAGGAAATCAAGTCATTTTTAAGCCGACAGAAGGAGGTCTATAAAATCCCATACGAAACCCACCCGGAGGACAGGCTGCGGCAATGTGTGTTCGGCGGCACTTCCAATGCCCTTGACTTCCTGCCCCTTGACCGTTCCGGCAACCGGCGCTTCCTGCCGGTCATGGTGTACCCGGAACAGGCCGAGGTTCACATTTTGGAGGACGAAGCCGCTTCCAGAGCCTATCTTGCACAGGTCTGGGCAGAAGCCATGACGGTTTACCGCAGCGGGGATTTTAAGCTGTCTTTCAGCCCGGAAATGGTGCGCTATCTCAAAGAACACCAGCGGGATTTCATGCCGGAGGACACCAAGGCCGGGATGATACAGGCATACCTTGACCGCTATACCGGCGGCATGGTGTGTTCCAAGCAGCTTTTCAAGGAAGCCCTGAACCACCCCTTTGACGAGCCGAAGCAATGGGAAATCCGGGAAGTCAACGACATCATGAACCATTGCGTGACGGGCTGGAATTACTTTTCCAACCCCCGTGTGTTCCCGGAATACGGCAGGCAAAAGGGCTGGGAGCGTGAAACGAAAGCAACGGACATCAGCAACGGAGCTGAAAAAATCCCGGAAGGATTTGAGGAAGTCACGGAACAGATGGAGCTTCCCTTCTGAAAAATGCAGCCGGTTGCCGACCCTGTTGCACTCCCGTTGCCGAGCCGGTTGCCGGGAAACCCCCCGTAACTGCGGGCTTTTCCCCTTATCAGCAACCAAAACAACAGAAAAATAAAAGAAAATAAAAATAAGAGCCAAACTGCCAGACAGAGATAGTTTTCAGGTTTTTTGAAGCCCGTTGCCGGACTTCGTTGCCGACCTTCTCCTTGTCTGGCTTATTCTATTATGGAGGATAACTGCCTATGGCAAAAACGAAAACAGAGATTCATGTTACCACAGTTTTTGACGGCGAACTGGACGCCACAGACGTCTTTGTGAGCCTGATTGCCCAAAAATATGGGCAGAATACCAGCAAAGAAAATCTTGCGAAAACACAAGATTTAGAGTATAATAAGGATGAGGTTCAGAAGAACCGTGTTCCGTCTGGATTGTGCGGGTAAACGGTTATGATGAACGGATATGAATATACAGACATGGACGCAATACTGGCAGGCAGCTTCCGGGCAGCCATCTATTGCAGGCTTTCCAAAGACGATGACCTTGACGGGGAGAGCGCCAGTATTGCCAACCAGCGGGATATGCTGGAAAAATACTGCGAAAAGCAGGGATGGGAGGTTGTGGCAGTCTATCAGGACGATGGCTACACGGGGCTGAACATGGAGCGCCCCGACCTGAAACGGATGCTCAAAGCCATCGAGCGCAGGCAGATAAACCTTGTCATAACGAAAGATTTATCGAGGTTGGGCAGAAATTATTTGCAGACCGGCACACTCATTGAGGACTTCTTTCCCCGCCACGGCGTCCGCTATATCGCCATGAATGACGGTATCGACACCATGCGGGAGAATAACGACATTGCGCCGTTCAAGAACATCCTCAACGAGATGTACAGCAAGGATATTTCCAAGAAGGTACATTCCTCTTACCTTCTGAAAGCCCAGCAAGGCCAGTTTACCGGCTGTATCGCCCCTTTCGGGTATCAGAAAGACCCGGAGGACAAAAACCATCTGCTGGTGGACGAGGAAACCGCCCCCATTGTCCGGCAAATCTTCCGCTGGGCGCTGGAAGGACACGGCCCGAACTTTATCCGGCGCAGGCTGGAAGAACAGAAGGTGCCTTGCCCTACATGGTGGAACCGGGAACGGGGCTTCCGCAATGTCCGCACTAAATGGGAAAAGAAAGACCCGGTAAACGGGCGGTATATGTGGGATTTTTCGGTAATCAAGGACATCCTGATGAATCCCGTCTATACCGGGGCTATCGCTTCCCAGAAGAAGGACTACCGCTTCAAAATCGGCACCATCGGGGAAAAAAAGCCGCAGGACTGGATTGTGGTGGAGGAACGGCATGAGCCGATTGTTGACCGCAAGAGCTTTGACATCGTGCAGGACAAGCTGAAATCCCGGCAGCGTTCCCGCCAGACCGGGGAAATCAGCCTGTTTGCGGGGCTTCTCAAATGTGGCGAGTGTGGGAAATCACTGACTATCCGCTACACCAACGACAAGCACCCGAAGCAGATTTATTCCTGTAAGACCTATAATGCCTATGGGAAACAGCACTGTACCCAGCACCGTGTGGAGTACGAAACCCTTTACCGCCTTGTGCTGAACAAAATCCGGGAATGTGCGAAGGCCGCCCTGATGGACGGGGAAGCTGTTGCCGGACGGCTTACCAACACCTGTGAAGCCGAGCAGAAAGGCCAGCGGGAAGCGTTGGAGCGTTCCCTGACGAAGCACGAGGAACGGATTGAGGTACTGGAAAAAATGGTGCTGCGGCTCTATGAGGACATGGTTGCCGGACGTATCAGCGAAGCAAACTTCAATCTCATGCTGGATAAGACGCAGAAGGAACAGGCTGAACTAAAGGAACGGGTTGAACAGGGGCGCAGGAAGCTGGCTGATGAAATCCGCCTTGCCGTGGACGCCAAGCAATGGGTGGACGCCATTCAGGAATACGCCGACATCACGGAGCTGGACGCTGCCACCCTCAACCGTCTGATTAAAGAAATCGTTGTCCATGAACACATCGACAGCGATAAGACACGACACATTTCTATTGAAATTCATTTTAATCTCAAACCCATCCCGGAGGTGGAACAGGTCACGGCCTGACCTGTTCCCGCCGGGGCGGTTCTAAAAAAATTCCATAAATTTCTTGACACGCCGCCGCCCGCCATCGAGCAGAGTTTTACACCTATTTTGGTATGAAACAGCTTATGAGTGGCGGTGGCATCATCATTGTGGCACAGACGGTAATCCCACAGCTTACCACACTGTTCTCATAATTCATGGGCGGGATCATTGATAAGATTACTGAATTCATAAAGGAACTGTTGCAGGGATGGGTGCTGACAAACTTTGAAACCATGTTTACCGATGTCAATGACAAGGTAGGCACGATTGCAGGGGAGGTCAGCAAAACTCCCAGCACTTGGAACTCCGGTATTTTTGATATGATAAAAACCCTGTCCGACAACGTGATGATTCCCATAGCGGGAATGATCATCAGCTTTGTACTCGTCTATGAGCTTATTTCCATGGTCATTGACAAAATAACCTGCATGACTTCAATACAGCCATTTTTATCCGCTTTTTTATGAAAGCGTGTATTGCAGTCATGCTTCTTAGCAAGACTTTTGACATTGTAATGGCAGTATTTGATGTGGGAAGCCATATCGTAAATTCTGCCGCATCAGCGATTACCGGAAGTACCAGTATTGATGTTTCAAGTACGCTGCAGACGATGTTCAATGAGCAGTTTTCGGAGATGAGCATAGGCGAGCTGTTAGGACTGGGGATGGAGACCATGATCGTCAGTTTATGTATGAAAATCATGTCAGTCCTTATCACCGTCATTCTTTATGGGCGAATGATTGAAATATATCTTTATGTATCAGTAGCACCTGTTCCCTGTGCAACCGTAACCAACCGGGAATGGGGAACGATAGGAACTAATTATTTTAAGGGACTTTGTGCATTGGCATTTCAGGGCTTTTTTATGATGGTGTGCGTCGCAATCTATGCGGTGCTGGTGGCAGGTGTGGCAGTAGCCGACAACCTGCATACGGCACTCTGGTCGGTGGCAGCATATACTGTGATTTTATGTTTTTCCCTGTTTAAGACAGGTTCGCTGTCAAAATCTATCTGGAATGCGCACTAAGGGAGGAACGACATGGCAATATCTGTGCAGGTGCCAAAAGATTTGTCCGGTATCAAGACAAAAGTGGCACTGAACTTGACAAAGAGACAGATCATCTGTTTCAGCGGTGCGGCAGTAGCCGGGATACCCTTGTATTTTTTAACCAAGGGACTGATCGGAACATCAGCCGCATCACTTCTTATGATGGGAGCAATGCTTCCGTTCTTCTTTTTTGCGATGTATGAGAAAAACGGGTTTCCGGCGGAGAAGATTTTGTATTTTATGCTCCGGCAGAAGATACTCACACCGGGCATAAGACCATACCGGTCAGAGAACTTATACAAGCAGTTGGAAGAAAAAGAAAAATTACGAAGGGAGGTTCGTTATCTTGAAGAAAAAGCAAAAGGCAGAACCGGAAAGCCGCAGAAAAAGCAGTTATAAAGGCAATAGCAGGAACAACAGTAAAAGTGGCGGTCTTACCTTTTCAGAAAAGAAGCGTCTTATACAGTTAAAGCATATTTTATCGGGAAAGAGCATTGAGAAAGAAAAGCCGACTACCGCACAAAGGACGATCACTTTTGAAAAGATGTTCCGTGACGGTATCTGTCAGGTCAGCCACCGTTATTATACAAAGATGGTGGAATTTTTTGATATAAACTATGAGCTTCTGGAAGTGGATGACCAGGCGGACATACTGGCACAGTACAGCAAGCTTATCAATTATTTTGATCCGTCTGTGAGGTTTGAACTGGTGCTTTTCAACAGGCAGGTCAACGAGCAGATGCTTACAGAACAGTTTGACATTCCGTGGCAGGAGGATGATTTTAACGACATCCGTGAGGAATACACGGAGATGTTAAAGAAGCAGGCGGCAAAGGGCAACAACGGTATCATCAAATCAAAATATCTGATTTTTGGTGTAGAAAGCAACGGCTACAAGGAAGCCAAGAGCCGCCTTAACAACATTGAAAAAGATGTAATACGGAACTTAAACAACATAGGAACCCTTGCGAGGGGACTGGACGGAAAGGAAAGACTGCGCATCCTGCATGAATATTTTAATCAGGATACCATGGAGCCTTTCCGTTTTTCATTTAAGGATTTGGCAGAATCCGGCAAGTCGGTCAAGGACTATATTGCACCGCCGGGATTTGATTTCCGCTATCCGAACCGCTTTAAGTCAGGGAATATGTATGGCTGTGTGTCCTATCTGGATATTATCGCACCGAAGTTTACGGACGAGCTGATCAAGCATCTTCTGGATATTGATGCTAATCTTACGATTTCCATGCACATGCAGACGGAAGATCCGGTAAAGGCAATCAAGAAGTTAAAAGCGGTCATTTCCAATATCCAGAAGATGAAGATTGAGGAGCAGAAAAAGGCAGTCCGAAGCGGTTACGATATGGATATTCTTCCAACAGACATCGTGACTTATGAAAAGGACACGCTGGAATTTCTCGATGATTTGAATACGAGCAACCAGAAGATGATCAACATGACATTCCTTATTACCTGTTATGGCAGAACCAAGCGGGAACTGGAGAGCTTAATGCAGAGAGTGTCCGGTATTATTCAGCAGGCAAACTGTGACCTCAGATGTTTACAGTATTTGCAGGAGCAGGGCCTTATGGCATCTGCACCGATTGGGTGCAATGAAACCGGAATTGAGCGTACTCTTTCCACAAAAAGCACCGCAATCTTAGTACCATTCTGCACGCAGGAATTATTTATGCCTGCTCCGGCAATCTATTACGGGTTAAATGCACTCAGCAACAACATGATCATGGCAGACCGCAAAAGGCTCCGTACACCAAACGGAGTTATCTTAGGAACACCCGGAAGTGGTAAGAGTTTTAGTGCAAAGCGTGAGATTTTAAGCTGTTTTCTTATCACAAAGGACGACATTATTATCTGCGATCCGGAGGGCGAGTATTTTGCACTTGTAGCTGCACTTCATGGACAGGTGGTAAAACTTGCCACCAATTCCAAAGACTATCTGAACCCTATGGATATTCAATTGAGCCATAAGGGGGATAAGGAAGCATTAAAACTGAAATCTGATTTTATCATAACATTATGTGACCTGATCGCAGGTGGCAAGGACGGTCTGGAGAACGATGAGAAAGGTATCATCGACGAATGTATCCGTCATATTTATGACAAGTATTTTGAAAATCCGGTGCCGGAAAATATGCCGCTGCTGGAAGATTTATATGATGCCCTGTTAGCACACAAAAATCCAAAGGCGGAGCGTATCGCAAACAGCCTTGTGCTGTATGTGCATGGTTCCCAGAATTACTTCAACCACCATACCAACGTAGACAGCGGCAATCGTATCATGTGCTTTGACATCAGAGATTTGGGAAACCAGTTGAAAGAGCTGGGTATGTTAATCGTGCAGGATGCGGTTTGGAACAGGGTATCGCAGAACAGGGAGCGAAAGATTGCTACCCGTTATTACTGTGATGAGTTCCACCTTCTTCTGAAGGAGAAGCAGACAGCTATTTATTCCGTGGAAATCTGGAAGCGTTTCAGAAAATGGGGCGGTATTCCGACAGGTTTGACGCAGAACGTGGGCGATTTTCTTCGTTCTGAGGAGATTGAAGGTATTTTGGGTAACAGCGATTTTGTGTATCTGTTAAATCAGAATGCCAAAGATCAGGCAATTCTCGCTGATAAGCTGGGACTTTCTGATAAGCAGCTTTCCTATGTCACCAACTCCGAGCCGGGAAGTGGTCTGATACTGTTTGACAATGTGGTAATTCCATTTGTAGACAAATATCCGACAGACACCAAGACTTACAGAATTATGAATACCAAGCCGGAGGAATCGGTGCAGAAGGAGGACGCAGTGTAAATGGCAGAAAAAAGACAGAAGAAGCAGGCGGCAAAGGCATTTGAAAAAGAGACATTTTCCAAAGATAAGGAAGTGACTGGAGTAAAACATATAGAACACAGGCAGGACAACACCTTTTCTGTGGAAAACCAGTTTAGTGCCAGCGAGAAGCCTGTGAGCAATCTGCCAAGGGATGCGAACCATGGCAGTCGTACAGGAAAAGCAACTTCTGGTCACAGCGTCCAGAAGTCAGAGTTTAATACTGGGACAGAATACAGGAAAAATAATAAGAAAAAATATTACCGACAGCAACAACAGGACACTTCTGGTCACAGCGTCCAGAAGTCGGAAGCCGAAGCGGAAAAGACATTCTTAAAGGAAAACAGCTTTATCAATGAGGAAAACGGTAATGCTACAAATTTCCATACAGAGGACGCAGACAGTTTTCAGGACAATTACCACGTTAGAAATACCTACCAACGGTCTGAGGAAAAAGGAAAATATCACAAAAGGCGTGTGCAGAGAGAACATGCACACAGAGAGCGTGCAAAGTCAGAAAATGCAAAGCAGTCCGATTATGGAGATCTTCAGACAAAGGACGCCACATTTTCGCAGGGGCAGGCGGACGAATTTACAGACCAAAAAGTACAGAAGGCTTTTGATAAGTCGGAAAAGAACCGCCGAAAGTTGCAGAAAGCAAAGGACAAGATGCCGACAAAGCGGCAGTATGAGATGAAGCGTGTCTTTGATGAACAGACCGGAAAAGCAAAGTATGTTGTGGTTCCGGTGGATGTGGAGAAGCCATTTAAACCGGATGGACTGGGAAAAACTGCGGTTCACAAGCTCCAGACCGAAAATATGTATTTTGTGCATCGCAAGATTGCAGAGACAGAAAAGGATAATTCTGCTGTGGAGGGCGCACACAAGACGGAACAGCGAGCCGAGGATATTTACCACTATATGAAGTATCACCGCAAGAGCAAGGCACAGAGAAAGCGTGACCGCTTAGAGCGATTGCACAAAAAACAGGTTACAGCGGATATGAAGCTGGAGTATGAGAAATTCATCAGTGAAAATCCACATCTAAAGGGCAACAGTCCAAAGAAGCAGTTGCAAAGGCAGCTACAGAAACAGCGCATCAAGCGTGAGTATGCCAAGGCAAGGCGGGTAGGAGCAGAAGCCAAGACTGCAAAGGAAACATTTACAAAGACAGCCAATGCTGCAACCGGGATTGCAAAGAAGTTACAGGAAATTGCCACGAAAATAAAACACTGATTATCACAGTGGGTATTTTTGCACTTCTGCTCATTATGATCATGTCGGCACTATCAAGCTGCGGTTCCATGTTTACCGGAACTGTGACAACAACGATGGCAAGCACATATCTTAGCCTTCCGGCAGAGATTGATGCAGCAGATTTATCTTTTACAGAAAAGGAAATGGAGCTGCAAAATAAGATTGACCGGATTGAAACTGATTATCCGGGATATGATGAATACGATTATAACCTTGGTGCAATCGGGCATGATCCGTACACACTGATCAGTTATCTTTCCGCAGTCCATACGGAATTTACTGCCGCAGGAATAGAGAGTGAGATTCAGGAATTATTTGATGCCATGTATTCACTCACTACCGAGGAAGTAGAGGAAACACGGACAAGGACAGTCACAAAGACCGGAACCAGAATAGTAACAAATCCGGACGGGACTACCCGTACCGAGGAATACGAGTATGAGGAGGAAGAAGAATATACCGTAACAATTCTTCGTGTCACACTTACGGTCACACCGCTTGAGAGCATTGTAGCCGGACGCATGGACAGCGAACAGACGGAAATTTTTGGAGCCTATACGGAGACAAAAGGCGGCTTACAGGTCTTTGCTTCTCCGGTTGATTATTACTGGTATTACTATATCAGCAGTTATTATGGCTACCGGAAAAATCCAAACACCGGAGCCGAGGAGCTTCACAGGGGTGTGGATATAGCGGTGCCGACAGGAACGTTTGTATATGCGGCACATGATGGAACGGTAACAGAAGCAACTTACGATTCCTATTATGGAAATTATGTGGTGATTACGGACAGTAAGGGATATACCACAAAATATGCCCACATGGACAGCTTAAATGTGTCCGCAGGGCAGAGTGTAAAAAAAGGTGACAATATAGGCAAAAGCGGAAATACAGGAAGCAGTACCGGAAGCCACCTTCATATCGAATGTCTGTATAACGGGGAATATTATAACCCGTTATTTTATTTTGAAGCAGGAGAACAGACCATTTATGGAGAAACAACGGGCGGCACCGGAGGAGGAACCAGCAATGTGATACCGCCGGAATCCTATGATGATGTAACCGTACAGACGCTTATGCGTGAAGCAAACAGGTATCTGGGAATGCCATATACTTTTGGCGGCACAGCTCCGGCTAGTTTTGACTGTTCCGGTTTTGTATGCTGGGTATTTTCAAACAGTGGCGTACATAACCTGCCAAGAACCACAGCACAGGGCATTTATGACCAGTGTACTCCGGTATCAGCGGCAGATGCAAAGCCAGGGGACATTATATTTTTTACAGGAACCTATAATGCAGGACGTCCGGTTACACACGTTGGTATCTACTGTGGAAACGGTACGATGGTGCATTGCGGTGATCCAATTCAGTACACATCAATCAATACTTCTTACTGGCAGAGCCATTTCTATGGTTTTGGAAGATTGAATTAGCGAAGGGAGGAATTATTTTTGTCAGTAGAACGAATCAATTCACAGCTTAAAAAGGTCAGAGAGCAGATAGCACAGCTACAGGCAAAGGAAAAAGACCTTGCAGAACAGAAACAGATGGCGGAGGATGCCGAAGCCATGAAGATCATACGAAAATATAAAATCTCATCGGAGCGTTTGCAGATGTTAAACAAGCTCAGTGAGGATGAAGTCAGAAATTTATTACAGAAACGGGAACAGGAAAAGGAGGTTTCAATCAATGAAAAACAGGAAATTATCGGCTAGGGCGGTAGTGTCCCTTATGCTGTCGGCAATACTTTTTTGTATGCCGATTGGGGCATTTTTTGCCAACAGGACAAATACGATAGAGGTTCATGCGGAGGATACTGCCGAGCAGAAAACGGAAAGTGCAAGTGACGCAGAAAATACAGTTACACCCGGCAATGGCAGGGAAGAAAATTCAGGAACAGATACCGGAGAGGGAAAGACGGAAAATTCCACAGAAGGCACAACAGAAGATTCGTCTGAAGAAACACAGCCTGCCGCAAAATGCACCTGCAAAGAAAAGTGCAGCCAGTATGCGGTGGATGAAGATTGTGAGGTGTGTGCAAAGAACTATAAGGAATGTACCTATATCAATCCGAGCGTAAAAATCACAATCAATACACCTTCTGGGTGGCATAACGATACCACTAAGGTGATAGTCAAAGTAGAAGATACGATAGTTTCCGGTAATTTTACCGTTCAGACAGTAAAGGCGAAAGTCGGGCAGAATGGAAGCTGGACAGATATTACCGAGGATATGTACATAGAGATTTCCGAAAACAGCACTATTTATGTGCAGGTCACAGACCAGAAGGGCAAGACCTATGAGAAAAATCGCTATATCAAGTGCTTTGATTTTACGAAGCCTACCTTAAATGCGGCAGTCAGCGATGGTCTATTGAGTATTCAGGCACATGATACGGATTCCGGTATCAAGGCAATCTATGTCAATGGCTATGAGTTTACCGACCATACGAATGGTGCTTTGAATATCCGTCTGCAACAGTTTGATGCAGGATATCAGTATTTCACGATTTCAGCCATGGATAATGCAGGAAATACCTCAGAAATCTATAAAACAGCCAATCCGTATTACACCGATCCGGAAAACAAGGACAGCAATGAAAAAGATCCGGCACAGCAGCTCCCGGTGGATGCGTCAGCAACCAAGCCTAGCTCTGCAACCGCACAGGTTACAGACCATACCAAGACAGACAGCAATGGAAATACTGTTTCCCAAACAGGCAGTGGAACAACTTCAAGCAGTACAGGAACATCAGCCAAGCAGTCCCCGAGTACGGGAGATACTTCTAAGGATACCGACCAGAGCAGTGACAGCCAGACTTCTGAAAAAGGCAAGGAATTTTATACAATCCAGACTGCATCAGAAAAGGTATTTTATCTGGTGATTGATCGTGACGGGGAAGATGAAAAGGTATATTTCCTTACCGAAGTCAGTGAAAATGACCTGTTAAATACCACAACGGATAACAGCGAGACACTTCCGAAAAATTCAGCAGCATTGGAATCTGCAATTCCTACCAAAGACAGTGCATTGTCAAATAATAATGCAGATACCACAGGAGAGAAAAAACAGGGAACGGAAAGTGTTGAGGGCAGTACCGAAGAAAGCACGGAGGATACAAGTAAGCCGAAAGAGGATACCGCAAAAGCAGATGGTTCCGGCTTTACATATATTTTAATAGGCATTGCTGCGGTAGCTGTGATCGGAGTGGTATATGTTGTGAAGTCTAAGAAGAAAAAGGAAAACTTCATTGATGAGGATGAAGATGAGGACGAGCTTGACGAGGACTATGATTATGAGGACGAGGACGAAGCCGAGCAGGATTCAGACGAAGCATTCTTAAATGGTGGCGATGATACGGAATCAGAGGACACAGGCGAGAATGACAGTGAAGATAACAGTGACAACGATAATGATGAAGAAAACGGGGAGGAATAGAGATGGAGCTTGTAATTGCAGAGAAGCCGAGCGTGGCAACAGAGCATTGCGGCAGTTCTTGGTGCCACACAGCGTAAGGACGGTTATTTGGAAGGCAATGACTTATCTGGTATCATGGTGCGTGGGACATCTGGTAGAACTGGTACAGCCGGAAAGCTATGAGGAAGCATGGAAGAAATGGAGCTATGAGAGCCTTCCAATCATTCCGCAGGAATGGCAGCATGAAGTGAAAAGTGATACAAAAGCACAGTATCAGATTTTGAAAAAGCTCATGCATGATGACAGGGTTGATGCCGTTGTATGTGCTACTGATGCCGGAAGGGAGGGTGAGCTGATCTTTCGCCTGACCTACAACATGGCAGGGTGCAGAAAACCGATGAAGCGGTTATGGATTTCTTCCATGGAGGAAAGTGCTATCCGTGACGGTTTCCATAATCTTCGCCCAGACAGCGACTATGATAACTTGTATCATTCGGCATTATGCAGGCAGGAAGCCGACTGGCTTGTGGGTATCAATGGCACTAGGCTTTTTACGGTATTGTATGGTGGCAAGGCATTAAAGGTCGGCAGAGTGCAGACACCGACACTTGCCATGCTGGTAGACCGTGAAAGTAAAATCATGAATTTCAAGAAAGAAGCCTATTATATGGCTCATATCATGGAAAATGGTCTGGATGCTGTATCGGAGCATATCAGTGATAAAACGGAAGCAGAGAGGATTGCAGGAGCCTGTGAAAACGGACAGGCTCTTGTCACTTCCGTGGTAAAGGAAGAAAAGTGGGTGGCACCGCCGAAGCTCTATGACCTTACCACACTCCAGAGGGATGCAAACCGTCTGTTTGGCTTTACTGCCAAGCAGACATTGGAATATACGCAGAGCCTTTATGAGAAAAAGTTAGTAACATATCCGAGAACAGACAGCCAGTACCTTTCCGATGACATGGAAGGTACTGCAAAAAATGTGATCGAAGCGATTTTCAATTCTCTGTTATTTGAGCAGAATATCATGTTCAATCCAGATATTAAAAGAATTTTGAACAGCAAGAAAGTTACGGACCACCATGCAATCATTCCGACCATGGAGATCATCAAACAGGACTTAAAGGTGATTCCTGAGAGTGAAATGAAGATCCTTTCATTATGTGCGAACCGTCTGCTGTGTGCAACCGGGGAGAAGCACATTTATAATTCCACAAAGGCAGAGCTTACCTGCAACGAGATTGTGTTTAAGGTATCCGGTAAGGAAGTATGGAAAAATGGATGGAAGGAATTTGATGATTTCTTCAAAAATTCCTATAAGACCACAGAGGATAAATCGGATGCCGAGGAAGAAAAGAAGCTGCCGGAGCTTCGTGAGGGCATGATGATTGCAGTGGAGCAGACAAAGGTTTCCGAGCATTTCACACAGCCACCGAAGCATTATACTGAAGATTCCCTTTTGTTCGGCAATGGAGCGAGCCGGAGCAGAGGATATGGGTGATGAGGTGGAGAGAAAAGGACTTGGCACACCTGCCACCAGAGCCGATATCATAGAAAAGTTGGTAAAAGACGGATTTGTGAAACGTGAGAAAAAGCAGATGATCCCGACAGAGGACGGAATGAAGCTGATCACGATACTTCCGGATGTAGTAAAATCTCCGAAACTGACCGCTGACTGGGAGAATAAGCTTACTCTTGTATCCAAAGGAGAAGTTGCTGCAGAACAGTTTATGTCAGGTATTGAAGCAATGGTAACTGATCTTGTAAAGACCTATCACAGCGTTAGTGATGAACATAAAGCCATGTTTGGCACAGGCAAGGGTGGACAAGAAGTGCTAGGCAAATGCCCGAAGTGTGGTGCTGATGTAGTCAAGGGAAAATTCGGAGCGTATTGTACCGGGAAATGTGGCATGAATGTCGGCAAGGCACTTGGGGTAACACTTTCCGATACACAGGTCAAGAGCCTGCTTCAAGGGAAAAAGATACTTGTAAAAGGTCTGAAGGGCAAGAAAGGCAGCTACGATGCTTATTTGATTCCAGAGAGGATAGAGGAGTTTTCTTACACGAAGGACGGTAAAGAAATCAAGGGATTACAGTATAAATTTAAGATGGAATTTCCACCGAAAAAGGACAAATAGAAGAAAACAATTCCAAAATAATTTGTAAGATTTTGTCGAAAACTGTCATGTATATAGTGAAGGGAGGACTTTGGCATGAATAAGGAAAAAGAAATAGATATGCTGAAAGAAAAACTTGACTATTATACGTTGGTAGCAACCGATGAGGAATTTGATGCCGAGGAAGTTATAAAAATTGTAAAAAGGCTGGAAGAACTTGAACCGACAGAAGCACCGGAAAAATCTGTCGATGAATTTTTGGACGATTTCTGGAAATATTGCGAGGAACGAGAAAGGGAGGAAAAAATACTAGAAGAATTTCGGAAGCAGAAATAGCTGTATCTATGATGAAAAAAGTGTGGTATTATGAGAGAAAGAAATTTACAAATCGTTAAGGAAAGAATCGAAGGTGGTGCAAACGAAAAAGCAGTATTGAGACTTTTCATTAACTGCCCTTTCGTTTGCATCAATTTCGATTTTTTCTGGTTGAACAAAGCGCGTCAACTCTATATGGACTTTTAATTCTGACACTCTATTTATAATAGGATAGCGTGTACACATAGAAATACATAGAATTTATAATTCAGTCCTGTATTATGACAC
>ENA-OQKA01000249-OQKA01000249.1-human-gut-metagenome-genome-assembly--contig:-NODE-249-length-15644-cov-8.960108_pt1 | contig 15644 bp, 10 predicted proteins | sample MGYA00242644_ERZ504789 | MGnify/ENA primary metagenome ERZ504789 (study PRJEB26092, sample SAMD00036423) | human gut metagenome | host: Homo sapiens | study: EMG produced TPA metagenomics assembly of...
ATGGAGTATTCTTCTTTTTTTATTGTACTTATCTAGTTTTCTGCAAAGTTAACAAAAGTTTGCAGATATAAAGATTTTCACCTCTTTATTTTTCCAAGTGCAAATATAATAGTAAGGGCAAAAGCTTCAAAGAACCAGATGATTACAAAGCTTTTGCCCTTACAGGGCGCATTGCTGATCGCCATTATCCCCAGGGCGATGCCCTGGGCTAGGAGCTTCTGCCCTTTCAGGGCGTGTATGCCTATGAATGAGGCGTGTATGCCTTGAATGAGGTGTGTATGCTTATGAATGAGGCGTGCATTCCTATGAATGAGGTGTTCTTTCAGGGCAAAAAAAAAGTCGTGGAATCTTAGAAGGTGAGTCACCTCGGCAACTAAAATTCCAACGACCAGTCTAGTCTAGTCTTCGCAAATTTGTATAATAGTAAATGATAATAATGTCTTATAATAACTAAAACAAGGGGGAGGAAGTATTCCCAACTTCCTTCCCTCCTCTCTTACAGATATATGATTCTTAACTTTTGTATTTTGCTAATTCTTTATTTGTAGGTGAATGCAAAAGTTTGCAAACCATCACCATATTTTGCTTTTACGTAGAAGCTACCCTTGTCACCTCTGCTATTGTCTCTGATGTTCTTGAGAGTAATTGTCTGCTTTACTCCGAGATTTGCAGCAGAGTCAAACTTCTTTAAGAACCAGCAGTTCCAATCTTTGCCTTCTGTGATTTCTTCTGTAGAACCTACCTCCACATCGCAATCCTCAGGGTTGATGGTGTTAGAAGCTATTCTGATTTCTACTGGCAGAAGCTCAGAAGGATAGTTCTTCGGAATCGTATAGGTAAGAGTACCCGTATTATTTTTTTTCCTTCCAGACATACCTGAGAAGGTGAAACCGAAGTCGAACTTCGTGATACTGTATATCTTGATAGTTCTACTCATACCACTCACCTTGTCGAGTATTCGGATTTCGCCAGATTTCAGCTGGTCGGTAATGACATCTCTGGTAAAGCCAATCTTACCCTTACCATCTGCATAGGTAATGGTGAGGTCTTTCTTACCTAACTCATTATTCGTAACCCAGTTTACATCGAAACGGTTTGCTTTGTTCAAATCACCACCTTCGTAATTGAAGTCGATTTCCTGACTTTCTGTAGCGCCTTCATTCAACATCACGTTAGTACCATTAGGAATTTCCAATGTATAAGTTCCATCTGATATCTTTGGTACGATTTGCTCTACCTGAATCCAAGGGTTGTTGGCAGCATAGCCGTTAAAGGCATTGTCGTAGTCAGGATAACCTAACTTTGGATTCAGCTTCTTGATATGAATCGCATAGGTATAATTTCTCTTGACCTTATAGAATTGCTGATTCTCATTCTGAAGATAAACCTTGTACCATTTTACATCATTGTTGTTGAATGTTACTTTCAGGATACATCTTACAGGATTCTTACTTGAGTTTTCATCCTCAAAGCAATATTGCACAGTTCCCATCTGACCTGCAGAGCCTTTGTATCTTTCTTCTGACTTAGGCAGGGTAATGTCGGTAATATTCCATTCCCAATCCTTAGCAGCAGTTGTGTTTGGAAATTCCAGTTTGTTACGGTTGAATGCAGCCATTGTTGCATATAACATTCCTTCACCGATGGAGATTTCTACACTCTTGATATTGGTTGTAGTTTCCCAGTCTGCTGTGATCTTAGCACGATCTCTGATCAGATGAATCACATTGCTGTTATTGGTAAGCATTGCCTTCATATCTGCAGTTGTAGAACCCTTACAATATCCCCAATACTTGGTCTTCAGAGCCTGGTCTTCAGTAGCCTTTGATTCAAACGTAGTAATCAGCTTGTTTTCATGCAAACCGATCCATTCGTTGGCAGCCTTTTCTGTATTGATACTGGCATTGGCGATGATGTGGAGTCGGGCGGTGGCATTAGGCATCTTCACACTAATCTTTTTGTTATTGGTGTTAGCTGCCCCTTCTCCTATTTCCTCTTTGCTTGTAGCTTCCACATTCAGATCCTGACCCATGCCCAGGAAGTAACCATTGGCATCGAAGCAGAATATCTGTACATCAGAGCTTTCGAATCCCTCGTTGTTGTAGCCCTCAGATCTTGTTCCGATTTTGTAGTCTGGAGTAGATACCTTGAAGCTGAGCGTCATCTCACCCTTGCTGTTAGAAGGCACCGTCTCTTCAGACAAATCGCTTGTGCAGGCTGTTAGCATGGTTGCTAACAGTCCTACCAACATTCCGATATATAGTTTTAACTTTTTCATTTTGTACCTTCTTTAATTGTTATTCTTTCTTGTTTTCCAGCTCTTTTACCTCTTCTGGTGAGAGGTCGCGAACGCAACGGACAAATCCAGTATCATAGTCATTTGGATTGGCCGTAACTTGGTTGCCATCCAAAGCCCAATAGCTATAAGCTCTTAGCACCTGACTCATTACGTTTTGGGATTTATTATTCTGATATTTGCAAATTATACCAATTTCTGCTGCAGTTGGTAAACGCCAGTCTGTATATTTCTTTCCATCCATATTTACCTCTACGTATTTGTCGCAATGTTTAGAAGCATTAACTCCGTCATCGAATGACAGTACAGTACCTAATTGAGATGCCAACATAAAGGCTGGAGAAACAACATTTTCCTGAGATAGTTTTGTGTTTGGATCAATGTTTGTAACGTGTCCTATTTTATAGTCAGTTTTATCTTGCTGAGTACTTGTGATTTGTACAACGTACATTTGATTATTATGTTGGCCGCTAGTAGCCTTGCTTCCTTTTTGTGCTTGATACTGTTTACCTACTTTCTTATCGGAGTATTCATAGATATAATTATCAGCATCTTTATATTTTGCCTGAAAATTATCGTCAGAAGAACCTTTTTTCGAATCATGTAAAGTCTGGTCTTTTTGCCAATCAATTCCTTCCTTTGTTTCTGTAACCCATCCCCACGACCAATATGTATTTGTAAATTCATCTTTTGTAGAATACCAGCCAGCTATACCCTGGATATACTCCAAAGGATACTGTTTGATAGTTACAATCTCTTCCAGACCATCGCAAGTTACCTTTATCTTGATATATTTAACAGACAGTGGTACGAAGTCATTGACGGCTGTTGAATTTTCTGCACCAATAACAATAGTTCCCTTGTCCTTTAACTCACTATGACCCTCTGCATAATTTGCAGAAGCATTGAAGTATTGATTACCAGAGCATTTTTGTTTATTACCATTTTTGTCATAATAGTAAATTTCCATGGTTTCTACCTTACATTCACCTGAGCCATAGAACTTGATGGTAGAATTATCAAATCTCTGGTTCTTCATGATCATAAAGGTAGGAGAAACCAACAAGTACTTCTGGTCACCAGCATTGATTGTTGTCTCTTCGCCCTTGGTCCACTTCTGTACATCATATACCAGATTCATAGCATCACCATAAGTAATGTCAGAGCTGCTGCCCAGACTTGTTACGGTAGCGTTGGCTGTATAGACGTAGTTACGATCCAATGACTTTGTTGCCTTAGGGTCGCGAACTGGAATACTGTAATAGTAATCCACAGGTGTTTCTTCACCCTTCTTCAGCATCACCTTGATCTTTGCCTGAGGTGCACTTGCATTATCATCCCATAATGTTGCGTAGCTGTAGGTAACCAACTGATAGCCATCAGCAGTCTTAGCCATTGTCTCATTCGTCTCAGTTTCGCTCATACTAGCTATGCTCTTAGCTGTATTTACACCAAAGAGAGTAGTCTTGGTGTTATAGTTCAGCAACTGCCAGGTAGGTTCGCCTACCACCTCGTAGCCAGCAACATTGATCTTGAGATTTACAACGATCTTGGCTGCAGCTCTTGTCAGCTTACTGTCGATGGTCTGAGTAGGCTCTTTGCTGACTGTCCAATCAGAGTTGGCTGTCATCAGGAAGTTCTTGGTTGCATTCTTGTTGCTGCTGTAAGGCTTCCAGATGTCTTCATCAGTCTGCACCTTCTTTTCCAGATCAGCCAATGAGTTTACCTGTTGTAAGTCCTCTTTTGCATTAGCAATTGAGTACACGAAGTAATTCTTGTTCTCCTGCAGATTCAAGTCAACTTTCCAGTTGCCCTGACCAAGAACCTCTTTCTGGTTGCTTTGCAAGTTGCTGTCAAACTTCTTGTTGACACTTTGCTCCTGATATTCCTTGTCGAAAATCTTCACGTACAGGTTGTCCAGTGCAGCTTCACGTAGGGTTTGGTCAGAAGCAACTGCTCTTGATACAGTTGCTTCTGTTACACTAGGCTTGATGCTGAGGCTCTCTGACGATGTTTCGGTGAAGAAATCATCCTGAGCGGAGCATCCTGCCATTGTTAGACCGAAGGTCAACAACATCAAGCCTTGTACAGATTTTCTATATTTATTTAACTTCTTCATGATGATTTAATCCTTTAGTTTATTTAAACCACATATTCTCATTTAAATTCCTGAGCGATCAGCACCCTGGGTGAACTTGATATTAAAGTCATCTCCAGGTAGTTTTCCAGTTCCTACATTGAACAGAACCTTTCTCATGTCAGGAGCAAGAACGATAAATACCTTGGTATCGAAATTTCTTTCTACTGCTAAGTCTTTATTTCTCTTTGGCACAACATAGAATGTAAATGAGTTGCCAGTGATGTCGCTCTTACTTACTGTATCATAGATCTTTCCATCCACATAGAACGCAAAGTCTGGGTTGTCGCACTGAAGGATCCAGTTCTTGCTGCCTGTATCAATGTTATTCAGTTTGATTGCTGGACCACCGCCATTGGCAATACCGTAGTGAACTTCCACTGCTTCTCCAAATTCTCCTGCTTCTCGTTCCATCTCGATGCTTACCTTATCAGTATAGTCCCATGCGATGTTGTCATCCCAGTCACTTACGATAGGATTCACATACAATGTTGCCGGATTCTCAGGAGTACCTCCACCTTCTCTGTCCACCTTGGCTGTTACGTCGTAGATGGTGTTGCGGTCGAGGCGATAGAGAGGCTCGAATTTGGTCCAATCTGTTGTTGCTGCATCGTTGCCTTCGAAGAGGCGCTTGTTAACCGGCACCTTGTAGAAGTAATCCGTGCCTTTGTATTTTGCCTTGAGCAGGATGTAGGTCTGCTTTTCTGCATCGATTGGCTCTTCTTTATACGGATTCTTTGTTGTCTTGTCAATCCAACTGTTGGCGTATGAGTAGAACACAGCCTTGTTGTCTTGTGTTACGGCAGGAACTGTTACCTTGCTGCTGGCAGCTGCATCTGTATTCAATGCATTGTTGGTGCTGTTGCCGTCTGCGAGGATAGCGCCATCTGCTGCGTAGTGTATCAACTGGCAGGCATACGCTGTAGGAGCTACTGCGTTGCCGCTGGCATCTTGTACGTTGAGGCGGATCTTGGCAAGCGCTCTCTTCAGCTGGAACTTGATGTGAATCATTCCGTTCTCAATCTGTTTGCTCTCCATCTTGGCATCCATCACGAATGAAGTCTGCTTGGCGTTGTAATTGAAGGTGGCTGCCTTGTTGATGGTGGCAGCTTTCAATTCATCCAAAGTTGTGATTCCGCTGATATTATCCAGGTTTGCCACCAGATAGAGAGTGTTGCCTGTAATCTCCGAACGCTTCAGCTGGTCGCTTTCCAACTTCTTGTGCTTGTATTCTGTAGTAGGACTGCCCTGAACGGAAGTATCTGTAAGAGGAAGACTCTTGACGAGTTTTCCGGTTGCATCGAAAACGAAGAGGTCGAGGCGATTGATCTTGTTTTCATTGAGATCTTCCGATCCATCTTCAACTTCTGCACGGGTAACAGCTGCACGGGTTTCTGTAGCAGAACCGCCTACTTTATATTCCAGCACTACATCGTAGTCGCAACTCGGTGTGCCGTCCATATCATCGCTCATGCAAGATGTGTTTGCAAGCCCTAAGAGGGCGATTGCACACATCGCAAAGTATTTTGATATTGCTTTCATTGTTTGCCCTCCTTATTTTAAATAATTAGTATAATGTCCACTATTGCTCTGAAGCTTATCGTAGGCAGTTCCCTGGGTAGCCTGCAGCTGGAAGATGCGGATGCGGGTTTTGGTTCCTGCAAACTTTCTTCCTTTCTGATACATACCTCCTGCATTATCAGGATTGATTTCTACTTCGTATTCATGGATACCATCCAGTGATACGGTTACGAAGAGGTCGGTATATACAGGTTTGCTGCCTTTACCTATAGCCCATTCTGTCAACTGATCCCATGAAGCATTGGTTGTCCATGGATTCACGGCTTCTACCTTGATCTGATAAGGATCTTTTCGGGCGATGCCTGTAGAAACGCAGTTGGTGCTTTCGGTAGATTTATCATAGTTGAAAGCAAACTCAGTAGGGTTGGTGAGATGTGCTTTCCAAACCAGTCCTGTAGGACCATCTACCTTGATATAGAAGGCTGCTCCCGATTTCTTATCCTCTAATATCTTATGGTCTGTATCCTTATATCTTGGATAGTTAACCAGACAGTAGAGACCTTCAGCGTCACCTCCCTGTGGATTCAAAGTTGAACCTGTCTGCCATGCAAACATCTGGCAATTTGCACCGTTCCAGCCAATTTCAGAAGTTACCTTGTTCCAAGGCATTACCTGCCAGTCGAGGCAGAGGGCTCCACCCTGGAGGAAGTAGCCGTAAACTACGAGCTCTCGGTTGCGGATAGCGTTGCCGCTTGATGGGATGGTGAATTCCTGATGTTTTACGCTGCCGCCGTCAGCCAACTGATAGTAAATCTTACCTGTGATAGGCTTGTTGGTTTCACGAAGATAGCTCAAGTTATGTCCACCGATTTCCTTATTCATGCGGTCCATATAAGTCTGAGCGGTTTCGGTTTTTTCATCACGCTTATAAGCAAGCGGATCTGCTACAGCCTTGATTTTGGCATTCTCTACACCGTCAAGTTTGAGGGGAGTAGCAACATAAGAAGGAGTTCCGTACTTATTGCTTGTTGCAGCCTTGTTGGCATCAGCAGTTGCATAATCCTCTTCATCAGGGAAGACATAGCTTTCTGTTGGGAAGGTGTTTCCATCTATTTCAATTTTTGTTACCTTCACATTTTCTGTCAAGGCATCAGCATCTGCCGTGCGGGCGAAATAGAAGTGAAGCTTGGAAACGGCGCGAACCAGAGGAATCGAAATTCCTTTGTCCTTTGCCTCAATCTCTGTATCTGCTACGTGCTTGGCTATTTCTATATTGGTAATGGCACGGGAAATAGGGAGACCCTTGCCGGTTGGAACCACTGTAGTCTGAGCCTTACCTTCTGCTGTAATGCCGAATGGATCATCGAAGGTTACACCTTGCAGGTCTGCACGGGTAATGCTGCGGAAATCCTTGCCCTTCAGCTTATCTGCCATATTGGTACTCTCTGAGTTTGCCAGAATATAGAGGTCGATGTTTTTGAGTTCTTCACCGTTGATCTTACGCAAGAATCTCAAGTTCAGCGTGTAGTTGCCGTTGACGGGTTTACCGTCAACAGCAGATGGTGTATCTTCCTTGTAAGCAATCGGATTGGCGCTTGCTCCTGTTCCTGATTTAAACACCCATACCTTGATGCTATGAATGTCGCTCTCAGCGGTAGGATTAGCCTGAGTCTCGTTGTTTCCGATGTCCTCAGCTCTGCTTGCTCTGGAAGTCGTGGCGCTGGCGGTAGAGAAGCTCAGGTTGAGGTAAGCTTCATCGCCAGTTGCAGGTGCCTGCGAATCTTGGTCTGAACAAGATGCCATTGTGCTCAACATGAGCAAGGCTGCGATAGCCATGCCTAGCCGGCGTGTCATCTTGATCAAAGTTGAGTTATAGCGTTTCATCTTTTTAATCTTTTACTTATACTTATACTTTTCTTTCTCTCTATACAGTGTGGGTAGCACTGTTTCCTTATTTGGCTCCGAGGTCTGCATTCTGCAGATTAAGAACCCAGCCGTTCACCTTGATTCTTGCATCCATGTGGTAGTCGGAACCTGGACTTGGAACGTAGAATACGAGGGTGTAGTGATCCTGGCGGTCGAGGTATTCCTGATCCTCCCAACCCTTGTCGGTGCGCTCGCCGCAGAGAGCGAGGAACCATGGCAGTGAGTGGTTGAAGATAACCTTGCCTGTGCGCTTGTCAGTGATTACGATTCGTTTGTCGTCGTACTCCGTGCTTTCGGTGTTGCGGGTGCTTACATCGTCCTTGCGCTCGAACATTCTGGAAGAAGACAGGTCGTAAACCAGAGCCTTGTCGATTTCTTCACCTTCTACCTGTGTATTACCGCTGGAGTTCACCACCAGTTTCTCGTTGTAAGGCACGTAGGTAATCGGCTTGTTCTGTTCTACTCCGTTGGCATCCTTTACCTTGTCGCCCTTGTAGTCGAGGAGGGCAGCCGAACCCTTGATTCTTACGTCGAAGTTTTCTGCCACGAATCCCTGCTGGTCGTTATCGTAAGGAAGCATCACGATGCGGTAGGTCTTGGTACATTTCATCAGACTCAGTTTGCCGGATGTGTCCTTTTTGCCCTTGAAGTCGAGAGATGTCTGGGCGGTGTAGAGAGCGGTGAACTTCTTGTTGTTGACAGAAGCTTCTCCGTCTTTCTTTCCCATTTCCTCCTGCAGGTCGTTGATGGTAGAAACACCTGGTGTGAGTTGGGTGAAGCTGAACTCCATCTCGTCGTCACCGTCGGCTCTGCTACCTGTAGGTTTCTTGTCACGAGCCAGGCAGACGAAGGTGTATTTGCCTTCCTGTAAGTCTGTGATGTCCATGCTGTGACCCGTTTCGAATTTGTCGGCTGACTGCGTATAGGTATCGAAGTATTTACCGTTTTTATCGAAAACATAGACGTTGAGGTTTTTCACTTCCTGGGAGAAGGCATCAGCGTTCTCAACATTATATGTATAATCGAACTTGAGCGACACCTTAGGTGCAGGACAATTCGTCAGATCGTCTTTCATGCATGATGAAAGCGAAGAGAGTGCGATGGCTGAGATACAAACCACTTTGCAACCGTTTTTGATGATGAAATGTTTCATATCGTTTGTGTTTTATTGATTCTTTTACTTATACTTATATCTAGTGTGCCGTAGGGCGTAAGAAGTGGGGTAGCCTCCGGCATCTTTTTTTTCTTGTTGAGTGGTGCTGATTCAGCACGATAGGGGGTCCCGCCATCTGTTGGCGGCAAATATCATCTTTTTCTTTTTTAATCTCCCGGAGGCGGGGTAGCCCCCGGGAGATTGAGCGTATTGTTGTTTCAAGAATTATCTTGAGAACGGGGGATGGGGTACATCCCCGGAGCATTCATTTTTTCTGTTTCTGCGATTAAGCGAAGTGATTGGGATTAGTCACCCAACTCAACACCCTGTACATTGAGAACCCAAGGGTTAACAGTTACAGTTACGTCGAGGTAGAACAAACCGTTCTTGTCAATCTCACCGTTAGGAACCTGTGCACCTACGTTGAAGATCTTGTTAACCTGCAAGCGGTAAATAGTGTTACGCTGGATAACGTTCTTGTCCAACTGGTTGTCTTTAATAACCTGCTTGTAGTATGTCTTACCCTCGTTGAACACCTCGATGCCATACTTTGCACGGAATTCTGCCAACTTGGTCTCTACAGACTTCTCGGTTGCAGCTGTTGGCTCTTTCTTAGCCTCATCCAATTCAGTCTTCAACTGGGCAGCAGTCTTACCCCTCGAAGAGTCCTGTAACATCTTCATAAGCCTTCATGATCTGAGCAAAGCTTGTGTAGATAACGTTGTTGTAACGATAGAATGTACCATCTGGACAGTCTGCTGGCATAAGCTCACCTGCAGCATTCTTAAACTGATTTGCATCCAAAGTAACCTTGTACTCGAAGTACATTGCAGTTGCATCATCCTTGTTGTTCTCAAAGATATAATCATTTGTAGCACCCTTCAAAGCCTTGAAGCCACCATCCTTGAGCAAATACTTCTCACCGAATGCGTCCTTTGTCTGAGCTAATGTTGCGTCTGTAGGAATTGCAAGGCTCCAAACGCTATTTGCTACATTCCAATTCTGCATAACGTATGCCTTATTTGTAATGTTAGAGAGTGCATAGCGAACCAATTCAATCTTTGTAACCTTCTTCTTAGCATCGTCAATTGCATTCTTCAATGCCTGTGAAGCGTTTGCTGGGTATTCGCCCAAAAGAGCTTCTGTACTAGTAGGAACATCAACGCGAGCTGTTACACGCTCAATCTTGATTGCTTTTTCTGTGTTATTGTACATAACCTTTGCAGGGGTGGCCTCAACCTTGTTGGCATCAGTGAATGTGACAGTATAACCATTACCATCGGTTGTTGCATCATTCTGGTTGAACATAGAGAAGTTGTTGTCTGTATCACATGGCTTAGCAAAAGCTCCTGTTGATGTGAATGTCTGTGTAATGCCAGTTGCGGTAAACACGCCTGTCTTGCTGGTACCTGTTGTGATAGTAAACGGCTCTACTGTATCCATATTGGTTGAACCAGCCTTGAAATATACTTTATAGGTAGCACCTGCAGCTACATTTTCTACTTGAATCTGAAGTGTAGTCTTACCATTCTTCTGAGAACCAGTCTGGTCCTTGATAGCTCCTGTCCAATCCTGACCGGTCAGAGTCTTGCTAAATACAACGGCTCCATTTGCATCAACCAAGTAGAAAGTACCATTCTTAACAGCTGCTTCTGCTGCGGTAGCATCCTCTGTAGGTATTGGATTTTCAATAGAGGTTCTTGTACCATTGCTAGTAGGAGTCTGTACGGCCAATGTCATATAGAAACCCTTTACCTGTGACTGTGTACCTGCGCCACCACTTGTCAAATCATCATTACTGCTGCAGCTTGAGAAAGATAACGCTGCTGCTGATACCAAGCTCATTGCGAGCAAATTCATTTTCTTCATAATCTTTTACTTATTAAGTGTTATACAAATTTTTTAGTTTGAGTTGCGAAATGGACGGGTCTCTCAGACCTCATCACTGGCTTCGCCCGGGGTAATCAAATACTATTCTTTCTTTTCTTGTTCTTAAATTAAATTTTTTAGTTTATATTAATATTATTGTTTATTCTTTTACTTATATATAAATTACATCAAGCGTTTAGCTTTTGCCCTTTCAGGGCGCTTTGCTTGCGACTTGTTTACCCAGGGCGTTGCCCTGGGCTAGGAGCTGTTGCCCTTTCAGGGCGTTTGGCGCCTAAGTGCTTTTGTGCCTGTGCTTTACACTGCAATCTTGCCTGTGTCTTACTCCACAATCTTGTTCAGCTTGTTGAGATTCTCCTGAGCACCCTTCAAGCCTCCGGCTACTGCCTTCTGGAAGTACTGCTTGGCAGCTTCGTAATCCTCATTGAGAACGGCGAGGCAACCACGGGCATTATCAACTTCGGCTCCGGTGCCAGCCTTCTTCAGGTACTTCTCTGCGCTTACCTTGTCACCCCTGTCGATGGCAGCAAGAGCAGCATTCAGATTGGCGAGCTTATCTTCTGGGAACATCTTCACGGCTGTGTCGAATACATTGTTGTACTCTTCGCTTCCCTTCGGATAACTGTTTGCCACCATGTACATCTCCTGCAGAGAGAGCTTCTGCGGACGGGTGTTGATCACTCTGCGAGCCTCTTCGAGGTTGAATGCCTTCACGTCGTACTCGATGGTGTAATCTGTGCGGCGCAAGCCTGGCCAAACCTTGTCAACGAGGAATCGGAATGCTTCACCAGCCTTGGCTGCGAGCGTCTGTTCCTTCTGGTCAGGAGTCATATCGCTGTTGATGATCTTGAGAGCAGCTTCCTTCTGAGGGATGTTGTGACTCTTGATGTACTCCAGTGTTCCTTCCCAATCCTCAGCTGTAGATTCTACCTTGAAGAGCTTCTTGTCGATAGGGTAGGTCTTCAACAGGTAGTTGTAGAGAGCCTGGGTACGGTTGCGGGAAAGCTTGTTGTTGTTGGCATAGCTGCCGTCAGGAGAAGCATATCCGTGGAGGGTAATGGAAGTGATGGTTACATCCGGGTCGTTCTTCACGAGGTCGAGCGTCTGCTTGATGGTAGCCAACTCATTGGTATTGTTACCGAGATCCTTCACGATATCCCACTTGTTGATGCGGAAGTTGAGTCTAGCCGAACCGTTTTCCTGTCTGATCTTCACTGCCTCCGCCTTTGGCTGCTGATAAGCCTGGTAGAGCTGCTGAGGAGTAACGAGCGCCTCGCCATTGTTGGTGAGCAGGTTTTCTGCCAGCAGTTTCTGGTTACATCCGCATGCATCATTGCTGATGGCGAAGTTGGAGTTCTTCATCCAGTCCTGGTAAGGAGTAGAGTAAGCGTATCGGAGCGTCTGTGGCTCCTTGTTTTCACGCTTGGCAACGATGAGCGGGTTCTGGGTAGCGGTCTTCTTGGTACGCTGGTAGTAGATGTATCTCTTGTTACCCATCACCTCCACAGCCGGGAGCTTGAGCGTATCCTCACCCTTATATAAAATAGGTGTAAGGATGAGACCCTTGTTGCTTGCCAGTTTCACGTCATCAAGATTGAGGTCCATATAGACGTTCACCTTATTGCCTTTCTTCTTGATTTCCTTGTTGAGGACTTTCATATCCTTGGCAGCCTGTTCCTGAGCGATAGCGTTAGTGCTAAACAGAATGCTGAGGGCGACGGCTCCAAGTGTCTTGTTTAAAATCTTATATGTATTCATAATCTTCAGTTTTTACTTATTGATATAATAATGTATCATGAATTAGAAGACATACACCAGATTGAGTGCCGCCTTGGTAGGTCCTACGTAGTGATGCGCCTTGTCTTTCTCGAGTTTCTCACCACACTGTGGGCATTCATATTTATCCGATTTCGAATAAACGTATCCCACTCCGAGTTCAGCCTCGAAGTTCCAATGCTTGGAGAGAGCCCAGGTATAACCGTATGCAACACCTGCACCTACGAACCAACCTTCGTATCTGTAATCTTTCAATTTGGAGAAGTCGGTACCGAGGAACTTGAAGTCAAGATCTACGTTACCTATGTTATGAGAACCTCCGAGGGCGTGGAAGCCGATGAAGGAGCCCATCATTTTATTGCAGAACCAGTATCTAGCTTCTGGTTGAACAAGCCAGTGCTGCCACTTCTTGTTCTTGGAAAATGTCCACGGGTTGTAGTTGCCGGATACATCCAAGGTCCATTTTGGGGAAAGGCCAAATTCGAAGCCGAGGTTCATGGTGCTTGTAGCATCATAAAGGAGGTTCGTCTTCAAGGCCACCTTCTGAGCGACGGCTGGGCAGATAAAGCTACCAACAGCCAGTAGCGCAATTAAAATCCTTCTGTTCATACTTAAAATCTTTTAATGATTTAAGAATGACAAATGGTCTCTCTAGAGAAACGCATCATCATCTTTTACTTATACTTATACTTATACTTTTTCTTTTTCTTAATTTCCTTTTCCTTCCATTCAATAGGCTTGAAACTAGACTTTATTTATTAAAGAATAGTAAGTCTATCATTTACTCTTCTTCTACTCATCATCATCTTTATCATCTACTCCATTGTTCTTAGATGCCTGTTGGCAACTTTGGGGTTTGATTGGAAGCTCGGGCTTGAAACCGCGAACTTTGTTTTTACGATTGCAAAGATAGCGTCTTTTTCGATTGCTGCCAAGAAAAATGTGCCTAAAAATGCTGATACCGAATAAAAACCGCATGAATGAAACACTGAAAAACCCTGAAAAATGCTTTTTCTCATGTGTTTTTTGCTTTTTCAGCCACTTTTTATCAGCTTTCTTAGAGTTTTTCGATTTTTAGTAGTAATTTTGCAACTGAGAAGAATAAGTTGGTAAACCATCAATAAATTCAGGACTCAGAGGTCCTGAAAGATAGGCAAAGTGCCCCAAGCGGGCAAGACTTTGATTATAATAAATATAAACGACGGTTTAAATTATAAGTAAAAAGCAAATAATGAAAGCTAAGAACAAACTTTGGGAGTGGTGTCTGCGCTTGGAACATCATTTATGCCCTGACTATTGTGGAGTGGTGGACCGCCGGAGGGTGATTGCCTTCGTCCTTTTGACTCTGGTAGAGATGCTCATTATTCCCTACCACTTCCTTTTGTTTTACATGATGAAAGCATGGGGGGGGCATGTTCTATAATATAGTCCATACCCTCGCACTGGTGCTGCTGACGTATGTGGTGCTGAAGCGTAAGGTGGTATTCAAGACTGGCATCTCCCTGCTCTATATCCTCGTATTCGTCAAGCTGGCGATAGACAGTATGCTTTGTCTGCACTATCAGGGCGATCGGGACAACCTGAGCGTGATGAGCAATATCTTTATCATGTTTATACTCGCCATTACCGCCCAGAGCCAGCAGCTCAACCGAACCTCTCTCGGCTTTGCCGTCGCTCTGCTGCCAGTGGTAGCGGTAGCCCTCTCGCATACGCAGATTTCCGTGCTGCTCTTCAGCATCAAGGCTGTTCTGGTAGGTTTCCTGATGATTCTGTATGTATGGCTCTATAACTGGGAACCTGTCATCGTCAAGGAACTCAGACAGCCCAAGCAGATGAGGGAAGAAGAGAAGAAGGCACTGCACATGCTTGCCGACCTGAAGGATGAAGAGAAGGATATGGCGGTGAACCTGCTGAGCCGCCTGCGCCCGGAGCAGCAGCAGAATATCCTGGAACGTGCCGCAGAACAGTTGAAGACCAGCGAACTGAGCAAGAAGGCATGGGATCTGGTATGTGCCGACCTCACCAACAGTGAGCGAGTGATCTGCCAGATGGTGCTGGAAGGTAAGATGCTGAAGGAAATCTGCAACGAACTGAACAAGAGTGAATCGAACATCACCAGCCAGCGCAGCCATATCCGCAAGAAACTGAATATGGACCGCAAGGACGACCTGCGACGCGAACTGGAAAAGCGCTTCTATGAAGCCAGAAATTCACTGGAAGCATAGTATAAACAATAGCATATAAGAATGCAGAAAGGGTGTGCTCACACGAGTACACCCTTTCTGCATTCTTATACTTTTCCAATCTTATTCTTCCATTCTGAGGAATGCCTTCGGCAGGTAATCGATGAGATCGCTGGCGATGAGGCTTTCCTTGCCCAGGTCCTTGATGGCGAGGTCGCCGGCAAGACCATGGAGGTACATACCGATGCGGGCAGCATCTGCCTGCTTGTAGCCGCGAGCCAGAAGAGCGGTGATGATGCCTGTAAGCACATCGCCACTGCCCGCCGTAGCCATACCGCTGTTGCCCGTAGAGCAGAACTCCACCTTACCATCCGGATGACAGAGGGCAGAGAAATGTCCCTTCAGCAGGATGTAGCCGTGCAGACGGTCGGCAAGCTCGCATGCCTTGTAGAGGCGCTCGGTGCAGTTGCTGCTGGTGATGCCAGCCAGACGGTCAAGCTCCCTAGGATGTGGAGTGAAGATGAGGTTCTTAGGCAACTGCTGCATCCAGGCACGGTGACTGGCAAGGATGTTGAGTGCATCGGCATCCACCACTACCGGACAGGTGCATCTTCTGAGCTGGGCAATCAGGGCGATGGCTGTCGCCTCGCTGGTTCCCAGTCCCGGACCGATGCCCATGGCGTGGTAATCTTCCGTATCTACCGGTTCGCTGAAGATGGTTTCCTCCGTATCCATCTGCAGTACCGCCTCGGGCACGGAAATCTG
>ENA-OQKA01000252-OQKA01000252.1-human-gut-metagenome-genome-assembly--contig:-NODE-252-length-15586-cov-2.924057_pt1 | contig 15586 bp, 14 predicted proteins | sample MGYA00242644_ERZ504789 | MGnify/ENA primary metagenome ERZ504789 (study PRJEB26092, sample SAMD00036423) | human gut metagenome | host: Homo sapiens | study: EMG produced TPA metagenomics assembly of...
TTCAACGAGCATGATGCCGGCACCGTAAAAAACAGACCGCGCAGAAGCACAGGGCAGTGGCGCAGACGCACGGAAAGAGGTCCGATGACTGCGGCAAGTCCGTAGATCGGAAACATCCAGATGGAGGTGTGTCCGTTTAACAGCAGATCTCCCCGCAGCAGTCCGCCCAGCGAGGTGAACAGGATTTCCATGCACCATCCGGTCAGACCACAGATAAAAAATGTTTTCCAGTTCATGAAAAGACCTCCCGCAAAAAATACTATGCATGTAGGATATGCGATTATCCGGCAGATATACTTGAAAAAATCACAAAACAATTATAAGATAAGGGTATTATGGCTTATTTTCCAATGTTTATAGATATCGAAAAAAAGAAGTGTTTAGTGGCAGGCGGAGGAACTGTGGCATTGCGCAAAGTCCGGGTGCTTCTGGATTTCGGGGCGCAGATTACGGTGGTGGCACCACAGATTGACCCGCAGATTCTGCAGCTTACAGGAAATGTATGTGTAAAGGAACGTACCTTTGAACCGGAGGATCTGAAGGAATGTGTTCTGGTTGTGGCAGCTACTGATGATGTCACAGAAAATCACAGGATTGCCCGGATGGCACAAAAAAAGCATATTCCGGTCAATGCCGTGGATCAGCAGGAGGACTGCAGTTTTATTTTTCCGTCCTATCTGAAACACCGGGATCTGGTGGGGGCTTTTTCCAGTGCGGGAAACAGTCCGGTGCTCACACAGTATTTAAAAGAATCTCTGAAAGAAATTCTGACGGAAGAACTGGGACAGATTAACGATTATATGGGAAGTATCCGTCCGGTGGTAAAAACGCGGATAGAAACAGAAAAACTGCGCAGACAGGTATATCAGACCATTCTTGCCAGGCTGCTTGCAGAGAAAAAAACTTCACTGTTACCGGAAGAACTGGAACAGATTCTTATACAGGAAAAGCGTATGAAAGAGTAAAAGAAAAGAGGAACAAGGGAATGGATCGAACAAGAAGATTAAGACAGACTGCTGTTATGCGAAGTATGGTCAGGGAAAATCACGTGAGGACAGAGGAACTGATCTACCCGCTTTTTGTTATGGAAGGGGAAAATATCGTACAGCCGGTGGAATCCATGCCGGGCATCTGCCAGTATTCCGTTGACCGCATGAACGAAGAGTTAGACCGTGTGAAAGCATTGCAGATTCCGGCAATTCTGATTTTTGGAATTCCGGAACATAAGGATGAAGTGGGGAGCGGGGCTTATGATGAGCACGGCATTGTACAGACCGCGATCCGCCGGATCAAAAAGGATTACCCGGATCTGCTTGTGATAGCAGATGTATGTCTCTGTGAGTATACTTCGCATGGACATTGTGGCCTGATCAGAGATGGAATTATTTTAAATGATGAGACACTGCCGCTTCTGGCACAGACGGCGGTCAGCTATGCGCGTGCGGGGGCAGATATCATTGCGCCGAGCGATATGATGGACAAGCGTGTAGGGGCGATTCGTCAGGCACTTGATGCGGCCGGATTTACCTATACACCGATTATGGCATATTCCGCAAAATTTGCATCCGGATATTACGGACCGTTTCGTGATGCGGCACATTCTGCGCCGGGATTCGGGGACCGGAAAACTTATCAGATGGACCCTGCAAACGGGCGTGAAGCCATGCGGGAAGTGGAAGAGGATATTGCAGAGGGAGCAGATCTGATTATCGCCAAACCGGCAATGGCATATATGGATATCATTACGGAGATCCGCAGAAATTATAATATTCCGATTGTTGCCTATAACGTGAGCGGGGAATATTCCATGGTAAAAGCAGCGGCGGCAAACGGATGGATCGATGAGAAAAAGATCGTGATGGAAAATCTGATCGGGATGAAACGTGCAGGAGCAGACATGATCATTACCTATCATGCACTGGACGTGGCAGAATGGATACAGAAGGGAGAAGTATAACATGACAGACCAGACATCAGAATTACTTTATATGAGAGCAAAACTCCGGCTTCCGGGAGGCGTGAACAGCCCGGTACGTGCGTACCAGGCTGTAGGGCGTACGCCGCGTTTTATTCAGAGTGCAAAAGGTTCCCATATTACCGATGTGGATGGAAATGAAATGATCGACTATGTATGTTCCTGGGGACCCGGGATTCTGGGGCATGCCGATCCACGTGTCATCGAAAAGGTAAAGGCTGCATGTGAGGAAGGTCTTACGTTTGGCGCCCCCGACAGAGCGGGAAGTGGAGATGGCAGAACTTCTGGCACAGCTGGTGCCATCCATGGAAGTCAGCCGTCTGGTAAGCTCCGGAACAGAGGCAACGATGAGTGCCATCCGTGTTGCGCGGGGATATACGAAGCGTGACAAGATCATCAAATTCCGTGGATGTTATCACGGTCATTCGGACGGACTTCTGGTAAAAGCAGGATCTGCGGCATTGACAACATCTGTTCCGGACAGTGCGGGTGTTCCGGCAGATTTTACCAGACATACACTGGTTGCAGAATACAATTCCCCGGACAGCGTCAAGGCACTGTTTGAGGCTTATCCGGATGAGATCGCAGCAATCATCGTGGAACCGGTGGCTGCAAATATGGGCGTTGTTCCGCCGGCAGACGGATTCCTGGAGTTTTTGCGTGAGATCACAAAACATTACGGGGCACTTTTCATCTTTGACGAGGTCATCACCGGCTTTCGTCTGGCACTGGGCGGAGCACAGGAGTATTTTCATATTACGCCGGATTTGTCCACGTTTGGAAAGATTATTGGTGGAGGTATGCCGGTCGGCGCGTATGGTGGAAGAGAGGATATCATGCGTATGGTTTCCCCGGACGGTCCGGTTTATCAGGCAGGAACACTTTCCGGCAATCCGATTGCTACGGCTGCAGGGCTTGCCACACTTCGTATTCTGGAGGCAGATACGGATATTTATATGCGGCTGCAGGAAAATACAGCGATGCTGGCGGATGCGGTGCGCCATGCCGCAGGAAACCGTGTGCATGTCAATCAGATCGGCTCTCTGATGAGTATTTTCTTCACCGGAGAAGATGTGACAGATTACGATTCTGCGACAACCGCGGATACCAAAGCATATGCCGATTATTTTGGGTTTATGCTTGATCATGGAATTTATGTGGCACCGTCACAGTTTGAATCCATGTTTGTGTCCGATGCGCATACCGATGCAGATATACAAAAGACCATCCATGTGATGCAGGAGTACTTTGCAGAATGAAATTTGGATATATAGGAATTGATTATAAACATGCAGATCAGGACATCCGTGACAGGGTGTCCTTTACCGATAATCAGAAAATTGATTTTCTGCAGAAAGCCGGGAAAGCAGGAATTGAACAATGTTTTGTGCTTTCGACCTGCAATCGCAGCGAAGTCTATTTTTTTTGCACCGGAAGAGATTGCACAGCCGCTTGGCGTGATTCGCACCTTGTATGAAGAGATGTTTCCGGGAGTAGATTTTTCGGAATATCTCAAACAACGGGAGGAAATGGATGCCATTTCCTATCTGTTCCGGGTGACTGCGGGATTGGAGTCCATGGTGCTGGGAGAGGACCAGATTTTAGGACAGGTCAGGGATGCATTTGAATTATCACGGACGGTTGGAAGTACCGGGAAAGAGTTAAACCGTGTGGTACAGGATGCGGTCACCTGTGCAAAAAAGATAAAGACAAAGTTAAGAATCAGTGAACGGCCGCTTTCGGTCAGCTATGTGGGAATCCGCCAGCTGCAGGAAACGTTTGGAATTGCAGGGAAAAAAGCACTGGTTGTGGGAAGCGGACATACGGCAACGCTGGCTCTGCGTTATCTGTATGAATACGGGGCCTCTCATGTAACAGTCTGCAGCCGGACATTTTCACATGCCGGAAATCTCCTGCATGAGTTTCCCACACTTACCATCATTCCGTTTGAAAAGCGGTATGAAGCAATGAAGGAGTGTGAGCTGGTAGTTTCCGCTACAGCCTCCCCGCATCATATTATCCGGGAAAAAGACATACAGTTGTTACATCCGACTGCAATTTTGGACCTGGCATCTCCGCGGGATGTGGAGACGGCGATTGGACGAAATTCCCAGGCACTTCTGATTAATCTTGACAGTTTAAATGAAATTGTAGAGACGAACCGGAAGCAGCGGGAAGAACTGGTGCAAAAAGGTCAGCGCATGATAGGGGAAGCCATCGGGGAAACCAGGGAATGGCTGGCAACGACCGGTGTCGATGAGACGATCGCTTCGTTGCAGCAGCGCTGTACGGAAATTGTAGAGGACAGTTATGCATATCTAAACCGCAAACTGGATCTGAGTACGAGGGATCAGAAAATTGTAAAAAAGATTTTAAAGGCATCATTAAAGCGTCTGATCCGGGAGCCGATCTTGGAGCTTAAACAGACGGAATCCAAAGAGCAGCAGGAACAGTATAAAAAGGTATTGCAGGATTTATTTCAGTTTGATACCGAAATCCGGGAGTAGGGAGAAAAAGAATGAATGTGATCATTGGAACGAGAGGATCAAAACTGGCATTGGCGCAGGCAGAGTATGTAAAAAACCGCCTACAGAAACATTATCCACAAAACAGTTACGAACTGAAAATTATATCCACAAAAGGCGACCGGGAACAGAAAAAAGCGTTAGACCAGATTGGGGATAAAGGACTTTTTGTGAGGGAAATTGAACAGGAACTGCTGGATGGAACGATCAGCCTTGCAGTACACAGTATGAAAGATATGCCGGCCGAACAGCCGTCCGGACTTGTGTTTGCACATGCATGGAAACGGGAAGATCCGAGGGATGTATTGATTTTGCGGGAAGCCGTTTCACTGGAGGAACTTCCACAGCATGCTGTGATCGGCACCGGAAGCCGAAGAAGGGCATTTCAGCTTCTGCAGCTTCGAAAGGATCTGCGCATTACGGGAATACGCGGAAATGTCGATACCAGAATAAAAAAGATGCAGGAAGAACAACTGGACGGAATTGTACTCGCGGCGGCGGGACTGCACCGGCTGGGGAGAACTTCTTTGATCACGCAGTATTTTGAGCCGGAACAGATGATACCGGCAGCGGCACAGGGGACGCTGGCACTGGAATTGCGGGAAGGCGACAAAGAATTGTCCGGGCAGGTGAATGCACTTTCAGATATCGTGACGGAGGAGATTACATGTGCCGAGCGGCTGTTTTTGAAGGGAACCGGGGGGGACTGCCATATGCCGATCGGAGCATATGCCTGCAAATTGCCCGATGGAAGGATGCAATTGCTTGGAATGGTCGGAAGTGCGGATGGAAGCAGTATAAAGAAATGTAAGGTTTTCGGAGAGACACCGCAGGAAGCGGCACAGCGTGCATTGCGGGAAACCGGGTGTACCCGATAGGGGTTCGGTTGCGGGCAATACCGCAGAAGTGGTATAATAAGATAGATTTTTATTTGCAAAACCAATGCCGGAAAATGAATTTTCAGCATTTATTAAAAAGCAGCAGTGCTGACAGGGAAAGGAAAAAAGAATGGCATCTATGGTATATCTGGTCGGTGCAGGTCCGGGAGATCCGGGACTTGTCACAGTCAAGGGACTGGAATTGATAAAAAAAGCGGACTGTATTATTTATGACAGACTTTCGTCTCCGGAATTATTGGGGTATGCAGGAATGGACTGTGAGCGTATTTATGTAGGAAAAGCGGACCGGCATCATACGCTTCCGCAGGAACAGATCAATGAACTGCTGGTCGAGAAGGCAAAAGAATATCATTGCGTTGTTCGTTTAAAAGGGGGAGATGTCTTTGTTTTCGGGCGTGGAGGAGAAGAAGGCCTTTATCTGCGGGAACATGGAATCTCCTATACCGTTGTTCCGGGGTTGACTTCTGCCATTGCAGGACCTGCTTATGCAGGAATTCCGGTCACACACCGTGGTGTTGCCACAAGCTTTCGGGTGATCACCGGACACCAAAAAAACGGAGAGGATCTGTCAGAACCTGATTTTACAACGATGTCAGATTCAAAAGAAACTCTGATTTTTCTCATGGGACTTTCGAGAGTAAGACAGATTGTGGATGGACTGATGCAGGCAGGAAGAAACCGGCAGACACCGGCAGCTGTGATTTCCCATGCTACGACAGAAGCGCAGGAGATTTGTGAGGGTACGCTGGAGAATCTGGCAGATCGTGTGGAAGAGGCGAAACTGACCTCTCCGGCACTGATCATTGTTGGGGATGTGGTTGCACTTCGCCGCCAGCTGCATTTTTTTGAAGAGAAGCCGCTGTGGGGGAAACATTATCTGGTTGCAAAAATTGGTCCAAAACCTTCACGTCTGGCCGCCATGCTCCGGGCAAAGGGGGCATATACCAGTGAGTGTATGACAGGTGAGATTGTCGGTGTGCCGGCAGTGTATACCGCACAGGAACTGGCGCATGTGGACGTATTATTGTTCACAAGTGCCAATGGTGTGGATTATTTTATGAAAAATGTATTTGCATCGGGGCTGGATGCACGGGCACTTTTCCATACCAGATGTGCAGTGATTGGACAAAAGACGGCAGAAAAACTGCGGGAGTATGGAATTTGTGCAGACTTTATGCCGGAACATTCCAACAGTACGAATCTGGCACAGGAATTAAAGGAATATCTGGATCAGGAATTTCGCGGAGATCCGTTTAAGCGGGCAGTAATCTGGTATCCTACCGCAAAAAATGCAAAGGATAACCTTGTGGATACACTGCTTTCTTTCTGTGATTGCGGACGGCTCAATGTATACGAAAATGTACCTTGTCCGATGGAGGTGCCAGTGGACAAGGATGTATACGATGCGATCTTTTTTACCTGTGCGTCTTCGGCGGAGCGGATGCTTGGCAGTTTAAAGCCACAGGAGAGAGAAACACTGGCATCCGTTACGGATATTTATTCGATTGGGCCGAAATGCAGTGCAGCACTGGGAGAACTTGGCGTTTCTCCGGTGATTGAGGCTGCTGTAAATACCTATGAGGGCCTGGTCAACTGTGTTTTGAGAAAAGAATAAGTATGAAGTATGCAAATATTATTGTAGATATATCGGTAGAAAAACTGGATAAAACTTTTCAATACAGCATCCCGGAAAATCTGCAGGAGGAAATACAGGTTGGTGTACAGGTGGATATTCCATTTGGAAATCGTAAACTGACAGGGTATGTCATTGAACTGACGGAGGATGCCGAATTTGATCCCAGACGGATTCGCCCCATTATTTCGGTACATGAGGGAAGCGTGGCAATGGAATCCCAGCTCATTGCACTGGCCGGATGGATGCGGAAGAATTACGGTTCCACTATGAATCAGGCACTAAAGACCGTACTCCCGATCCGCAGGCAGACGAAAGAAGTACAGAAGCGGGAGATTGTATTACTGATTCCGAAGACAGAGGCGCAGCAGAAACTGGCACTCTTTGAACAGAAACACTATACGGCGAAAGCAAGGCTGCTGCGGGAACTGATACAGGAATCCGTACTGGATTATTCGCTTGTCACCGGAAAACTGAATATATCAGCAGCAGTGATCCGGGGTATGGCACAGCAGCAGATTCTTAAGGTGGAGAGCAGCAGACAGTTTCGCAATCCTGTGTCACATATGGATCAGAAGGGATATCATCTGACACTGAATGAAAATCAGCAGCGTGTTGTGAACACAGTATGTTCGGATCTGGATGCTGGAATTCATAAAACGTATCTGCTCAGGGGAGTAACCGGAAGCGGAAAAACAGAAGTTTATATGGAACTGATTGCGCATACGGTGGCACAGGGACGGCAGGCAATTGTCCTGATCCCGGAGATTGCACTCACCTATCAGACCGTGATGCGCTTTTATAACCGGTTTGGGGACCGGGTATCCATTATGAATTCCAAACTTTCCCAGGGAGAGCGCTTTGATCAGTTTGAACGTGCCAAGGCGGGGGATATTGATATTATGATCGGACCCAGGTCTGCGTTGTTCACACCATTTCCGCATTTAGGGCTTATTATTATAGATGAGGAACATGAAACGTCTTATAAAAGTGAGACGGCACCGCGGTATCATGCCAGGGATGTTGCAATCGAGAGGGCGCGCATGAATGATGCATCGGTACTTCTTGGTTCTGCCACTCCTTCAGTGGACAGTTATTATCAGGCAATGCAGGGAAAATATCAGCTTCTGACGTTGTCTGAGCGTGTGGAGAAGAAACCGCTGCCGGATTGCGAGGTCGTAGATCTGCGCAGTGAATTGCGGGCAGGAAACCGTTCCATCTTTTCGGAGAGATTGCAGGAACTGATGGAAGACCGGTTAAAAAAACGTCAGCAGATCATGCTGTTTTTAAATCGGAGAGGAATTTCCGGATTTATTTCATGCAGAGCCTGCGGATATGTGATACAATGTCCTCATTGTGATGTTTCGCTGAGCCAGCATGCGGGAGGCCGGATGGTCTGTCATTATTGCGGATATGAGCAGCCATTGCCAAAGATCTGTCCATCCTGCGGCAGTAAATATTTAGGCGGATTCAAGGCGGGCACGCAGAAGATTGAGATGCTGGTGCGGCAGAGATTTCCACAGGCACGTGTGATGCGTATGGATTTTGATACCACACGAACCAAGGATGCTTATGAGAAGATTCTGCATGCATTTGCCAATCAGGAGGCAGATATCCTGATCGGCACACAGATGATTGTCAAAGGGCATGATTTTCCGAATGTGACGCTGGTAGGAGTACTTGCCGCAGATATGTCTCTGCATGTTCCGGATTTTCATGCATCGGAGCGGACGTTTCAGCTGCTGACCCAGGCGGTGGGACGTGCCGGGCGGGGAAAGGAACCGGGACAGGCGGTAATCCAGACGTATGATCCGGATCATTTTGCAATTCAGACCGCAAAGGAACAGGATTACGATGCATTTTATAAGCAGGAGATTGCCTATCGGAGAATGCTTGCCTATCCGCCGGTGTGGCAGCTGCTTCTGATTCATTGTACGGGAACCGATCCGCAGGTGACGACAGCTGCAGCCAGGGATCTGGCAGAATTTCTGCATCGCGTGATATCACAGAAAGGCAAAAATATTATGCTGGTAGGACCGGCAGATGCATCCATTGCAAAAATCAGTGATGTTTACCGAAAGGTCATTTACATGAAGGCACCGGAATATGCGACGCTGGTGGCATGTAAGGATCTGGTGGAACGAAAAATAAAAAATAACAGCACATTTTCCAATGTGTCTGTACAGTTTGATTTTAACCCAACAAGTGGTTTTTAGGAGGTAATTATGGCACTTAGAACAATTCGAATTCAGGGAGATCCCGTATTGACAAAAGTATGCAGACCGATTCCGGAGGTGACGGATCGCATCCGTACTCTGGCGGAAGATATGCTGGAGACCATGTATGAGGCAAACGGTGTAGGTCTTGCGGCACCGCAGGTTGGAATTTTAAAGCGTATGGTAGTCATTGATATCGGGGACGGACAGGGACCGTTTATTATGATCAACCCGGAAATTATCGAGTCTGACGGAGAGCAGACCGGAGATGAAGGATGCTTAAGTCTTCCGGGAAAAGCAGGTCAGGTTACACGTCCGAACCATGTAAAAGCAAAATTTTATGATCTGGACATGAATGAGTGGGAAGTAGAAGGCGAAGGTCTGATGGCACGCTGCATTTGCCATGAACTGGATCATCTGGATGGACATATGTATACAGAAAAAGTAGAAGGCGGACTTCATGATGTGAATTATGAGGAGCCGGAAGAGGAATAATATGAAAGTAATTTTTATGGGAACACCGGATTTTGCGGTGAATACATTGGAAAAGATCATAGAAGCCGGACACGAGGTTATGCTTGTGGTTACACAGCCGGACAAACCAAAGGGACGCGGGAATACCATGCAGTTTCCACCGGTAAAGGAATGTGCGGTTTCCCATGGACTGGAAGTATTCCAGCCGGTAAAAATCCGGGAAGATGCAAGTGTGGAATATTTGAAAAAGTTTGCGCCGGATATCATCATAGTGGCGGCTTTCGGGCAGATTCTTCCAAAGAGTATTCTTGATCTTCCGAAATACGGATGCATTAATGTACATGCATCCCTGCTTCCAAAATATCGTGGTGCCGCACCGATCCAGTGGGCGGTCATCAATGGAGATGAGATCACGGGAGTTACGATTATGCGCATGGATGTCGGACTGGATACCGGAGATATCATTGCCAAAAAACAGGTGCGCATTGCAGAAGATGAGACAGGTGGAAGTCTGTTTGACAAGCTGGCGGCAGTCGGCGCCGAGCTGTGTGTGGAAACCATGCAGATGCTGGAAAACAAAACGGCGACCTTTACACCGCAGGACAATGAGGCGAGTACCCACACAAAGATGATTTCCAAGGAGCTGGGAGATATTGACTGGAAAAAGCCGGCGGTGGAGATTGAGCGCCTGATCCGTGGATTAAATCCATGGCCGAGTGCCTATACCCATCTGGATAATAAAGCGTTTAAGATCTGGAAAGCCCGGGTGGTGGAGACAGATGGCGCTTATGCACCGGGTTGTATCTGTAAAGTTGGAAAAAATACGATGGTGGTACAGACCGGAGAGGGTGGACTGGAACTTTTGGAAGTACAGCTTGCCGGTAAGAAACGGATGGATGCAGGATCATTTCTGCGTGGCTATCCGGTTGCAGAGGGATCTTTTTTACAGCAGTAAGACGGAGGTAGATTTATGCCATACATTTATTGGGACAGTACCTATATACTGGTTGTTATCGGTGCAGTGATCTGTATGATTGCATCTGCACGGGTAAAGACAACGTTCAACAAATATTCCGCATACCGCAGTATGTCAGGAATGACGGGAGCACAGGCGGCAGAGCGGATTTTGCACGCAGCAGGAATCTATGATGTGCGGGTGCAGCATGTATCGGGAAATCTGACCGATCATTACAATCCTGCCAATAAGACACTCAATCTTTCCGACAGTGTCTGCAATCAGACTTCGGTTGCAGCTGTGGGTGTGGCAGCACATGAATGCGGACATGCGATCCAGCATGCCAGAGGATATGTGCCGCTTCGGCTGCGTACCGCATTTGTGCCGATTGCAAACTTTGGTTCCATGCTTGCATGGCCGGTGATCATTCTTGGTGTGATCATAAACAGCCGTTCCTCCATGATGCTTATCAATATCGGAATTCTGCTGTTTTCGTTTGCTGTGTTATTCCAGCTGATTACGCTTCCGGTTGAGTTTGATGCTTCGCGTCGTGCGATGGTTCAGCTGAGGGAACAGGGAATCCTGGGAGATCAGGAACTCCATTACACAAGAAAAGTTCTTACAGCAGCAGCACTCACGTATGTGGCAAGTGCAGCAGCTGCGATTCTGCAGCTGCTTCGAATCGTTTTACTGTTTGGAGGAAGAAGTCGTGACGACTAAGGTCAATGAGAGAGCACTGGTGCTGGAAATGCTTCTGGCGGTCAATGAGGAGGGACAGTACAGTCATCTGGTCCTCCGCGATGTGCTCGATAAATATCAGTATCTGGGAAAACAGGAACGCGCTTTTCTGACGCGCCTGATGGAAGGAACGCTGGAAAGACAGCTGACACTGGACTATGTGATCGATCAGTTTTCCAAAACCAGAGTAAAGAAAATGAAACCGCTCATCCGCAATCTTATGCGCATGAGCGTTTATCAGATTATGTATATGGACAGTGTGCCGGATTCCGCAGTGTGCAACGAGGCGGTAAAGCTTGCGAGAAAGCGTGGGTTTTCCGGTCTGAGCGGATTTGTCAACGGTGTGCTGCGTAGTGTGGCAAGAGGATGGAGAGAAGTTCGCTTCCCGAATCTGAGCGTTACATATTCGATGCCGGAATGGATCGTGGACATATGGACCGAAAATTATGGAGAGGAAAAGACCCGTCAGATTCTGGAGGGACTTACCGCAGAAAACCGGCTGACGATCCGTACCAATCTTTCCGCTGTGACACCGGAAGAACTCGTAAACAAACTTAAATCAGAAGGGGTGACAGTACATGCGGTTCCGGAACTGCCGTATGCTTTTGAAATATCCGGGCTGGATTATCTGGCGGGACTGAAAAGTTTTAAAGAAGGGCTGTTTTATGTACAGGATGTCAGCTCCATGCTGGTTGCGGAAACTGCGGCACCGAAAAAGAATGATTATGTGATTGATGTGTGTGCGGCACCGGGAGGAAAGAGTACCCATATGGCAGAACTGCTTCAGGGAAGTGGTATGGTAGAGGCAAGGGATCTGACAGAATATAAGGTGGATCTGATCCGGGAGAACATAGCCAGACATGGATTGTCAAATATGAAAGCGGTACAGATGGATGCAACGGTGGATGATCCGGATTCCCATCAGAAAGCGGACGTCTTAGTCTGTGATCTGCCGTGTTCCGGACTTGGCGTTATGGGAAAGAAGACGGATATCCGTTATAAGATGACCAAAGAAAAGGCGGCAGAGCTTGCAAAACTGCAAAGACAGATTCTTTCTGTTGTATGGGATTATGTCAGACCGGGCGGGACACTTGTGTACAGTACCTGTACGATCCACCGGTCAGAAAATGAGGATAACACCGCATGGTTTTTAAAAGAACATCCGGAATTTTCCCTGGAATTCCAGAGACAGATTTTCCCGGGAGAAGCCGGAAGTGACGGATTTTTTCTTGCAAAGCTGGTAAGGAGTAAATAAGAGGATGAGTGAAAAGACAGATATTAAGTCCATGAATCTGGAAGAATTAAAAACCTTTTTTTCCGATATGGGGGAGAAAGCGTTTCGTGCAAAGCAGGTATATGAGTGGTTGCATGTGCGGCAGGTGGAAAGCTTTGAGGAGATGACGAATCTTTCCAAAACCTTGCGGGAGAGACTGGATGAGACCTGCAGGATCATCACACTCAGAAAAGAACAGGTACAGATTTCAAAACTGGATGGAACCCGCAAATATCTGTTTTTACTGGAAGACGGAAATGTCATTGAGAGTGTGCTGATGAAATATAAGCACGGAAATTCCGTATGTATTTCTTCACAGGTCGGCTGTCGGATGGGATGCCGGTTCTGTGCATCAACACTGGACGGACTGGTGAGAGGACTTGCACCGGCGGAAATGCTGGATCAGATCTATCAGATTGGTAAGGATATCGGAGAGCGGATTTCGAATGTTGTTGTCATGGGCACCGGGGAACCGATGGATAATTTTGATAATCTGGTAAAATTTATCACTTTGCTGACGGATGAGAACGGACTTCACATCAGCCAGAGAAACCTGACTGTTTCCACCTGCGGAATTGTTCCGCGGATGCGGGAACTGGCGGATAAAAAACTTGCGATTACGCTGGCATTATCTTTACATGCTTCCAACCAGAAAAAACGTCTGGAGCTGATGCCGGTGGCGAACAAATATGACATTCATGAAGTAATTGATGCCTGCAGGTATTATTTTGAACAGACCGGCAGACGTGTGACGTTTGAGTACAGTCTGGTAGGTGGTGTCAATGATACAAAAGAAGATGCAAAAGAACTGACGGAACTGATCCACGGGATGAACTGTCATGTAAATCTGATTCCGGTGAATCCGATCAGGGAGCGGGATTATGTGCAGTCAAATGCACATGTCATCGAAGCTTTTAAGGAGAAACTGGAACGGAGTGGTTTAACGGTGACAGTACGCCGTGAGATGGGGCGTGATATTGATGGTGCCTGCGGACAATTAAGGCGCAAGTACAAAGAGAATCAGAGACTTGCATAACGAAAAGTCATGTGCTAAGATAGACAGATGATGGAAGAGTATGTATATTACATGTAATTGAGAAAGGATAAAGCGGATGAAGACGTATTCCATAACGGATACAGGCATTCTTCGTGAAATGAATCAGGATTATTTTTTCGCGTCGGATGAACCCGTTGGGAATCTCCCGAATCTGTACATTGTTGCAGATGGCATGGGGGGACACAAGGCAGGAGATTACGCATCGCGTTACACAACGCAGCGCATCGTTGCATCCGTGTCCCGGAGTTCGGGAGAAGAACCAGTTACAATTTTAAAAGAGGCAATAACAACTGCAAACAGACTTCTGATCACAGAAGCTGCAGAAGATGAAAGCGAAAAAAGGTATGGGGACGACACTTGTTGCAGCCACCATTATTGACGGACGGCTTTATGTTGCAAATGTCGGAGACAGCAGACTGTATATCATCGGTACGGATGGCATCCGGCAGATCACGAGGGATCATTCTCTTGTGGCAGAGATGGTCAGGATCGGTGAAGTAGGTGCAAAGGAAGCACGTGAGCACCCGGACAAAAATATTATCACCCGCGCAGTCGGTGCAGGGGAAGAAGTAGAGGCAGATTTTTTTGAAGTGGAATTAAAGAAAGATGACCACATCTTAATCTGTACGGACGGACTCACGAATATGGTGGAAGACGAAGAAATCTGCAGTATTATTCTGCGGGATGCTTCCATTGAGGAACGCGCCGGACTTCTTGTAAAAACTGCAAATGACAACGGTGGAAAAGACAATATTACAGTAATGATTATAGAACCATTTTCTTGATGAGGTGAAAGAATGTTAACAGTTGGGACGTATTTAGCAGATCGCTATGAAATCGTAAGTAAGATTGGTGCAGGCGGAATGTCCGATGTTTATAAAGCAAAGGATCATGTGCTTGGCCGTTTTGTGGCAATAAAAGTATTAAAACCGGAATTTTCGGAAGATCGTGGATTTGTAGCAAAATTTCGCACGGAGGCACAGTCAGCAGCAGGGCTGGAGCATCCAAATATTGTAAATATCTATGATGTAGGAAGCGAAGAGGGGCTTCATTATATCGTCATGGAATATGTTGAGGGAATCACACTTAAGACATACATTGAAAAGAAAGGACAGTTATCCTTTAAGGAAGCCGTCAGTATTGCCATTCAGGTAGCAAGAGGTATTGAAGCTGCCCACAACAAACAGATCATCCATCGGGATATCAAACCGCAGAATATCATGATCTCCACAGAGGGAAAAGTCAAGGTCATGGACTTTGGTATTGCCAGAGCCGCATCTTCCAATACCGTCAGCTCGGATGTGATGGGATCGGTTCATTATTCTTCTCCGGAGCAGGCGAGAAACGGGTTTGTAGACGGAAGAAGCGATATCTATTCTCTGGGTATTGTTATGTATGAAATGGTAACCGGACGTGTACCTTTTGACGGAGATACAACGGTTGCAGTCGCTATTCAGCATCTGCAGGAAGAGATGACACCTCCAAGTGTGTATGCAAAGAATCTGCCGATCAGCATGGAGAAGATTATCTTAAAATGTACACAGAAGAATGCGGACCGCCGTTACCAGACCATTGGAGATCTGCTGGCGGACCTGCGCAGATCGCTGGTACATCCGGATGAGGATTTTGTTGTGATTGCTCCGCTTGTGGACAATGGAAAGACCAAGGTCATCAGTGGGGAAGAATTAAAGCAGATCAAAGAACACGGGGGGGAGCCAAAAGAAGACAGGCACGCTTCCAAGCTGGAATCTTCCTATGATCCGGATGAGGATGAGGACGATGAGGATGAGGACGAAAACGAAGGACTCAGTCCGAAGATGGATAAGGCAATGACCAGTCAT
>ENA-OQKA01000254-OQKA01000254.1-human-gut-metagenome-genome-assembly--contig:-NODE-254-length-15405-cov-8.101780_pt1 | contig 15405 bp, 14 predicted proteins | sample MGYA00242644_ERZ504789 | MGnify/ENA primary metagenome ERZ504789 (study PRJEB26092, sample SAMD00036423) | human gut metagenome | host: Homo sapiens | study: EMG produced TPA metagenomics assembly of...
GTTTATACAAACTTTGAATAATCACTGAATGATATGGTCTGTGTTGCTCTAGCATAATCCTTGAATTTTCCTACAAAAAATCAAAAATATATTGCACATATGCAACTTTTGGGTACACTATTTCAAAGATCGAATGTTAAACTAACATAACCTATGAAGGGACGTTTTTCAGTGCCCTCCCTGGGCTAGGAGCTTCTGCCCTTTCAGGGCGTGTGGGGCTTACTTACGACACTTGTATATAAATAATATCATTATGGCAGACGACAAGAAATTCACCGAAGACGCATACGAGCAAACGCTCATTGCCCTGTTCCGCGACGAACTCGGCTATGCGTACGAATGTGGCTACGAGGTGGAGCGCGACTATAAGGAGCCTTTCTATCGTGCCGATTTGGTCGCCTCGATGCGACGGCTTAATCCTCAACTGCCAGCCGATGCAATGGATGAAGGAATCAAGCAAATCACCAACATCAGCATCGGTACTTTAGAACAGAACAACGAGCAGTTTACACTCTGGATGCAAAACGGTCTGGAGGTGGGATTCCTGCAGGATGGCGAAGAACGAACAGCCCTGATGAGGCTCATCGACTTCGACCATCCCGAAAGAAACCTCTTCAAGGTGGTGAACCAGTGGCGAGTAGAAGAGTATAAGAACAAGCGCTGCGATATGGTGGTGATGGTCAACGGATTGCCCCTCGTGGTGGTGGAGCTGAAAAGCGCCATCTCCGAAGACGCAACCATCGACGACGCCTACAAGCAGATCAAGAACTATCAGCAGAGCATTCCAAGCCTCTTCAGCTACAACGCCTTCAACGTAATCAGCGACATGAGCGAGACCCGTGCCGGAACCATCACCGCCAAGCAAGACCGCTACATGGAATGGAAGACCGTGGACGGCTCATACGAGTCAACCCTCTTTGCCGACTATCGCACCTTCTTCCTCGGCATGTTCCAGCAGCAGCGACTGCTCGACATCCTGCAGAACTTCATCTGCTTCGACAAGAACCAGGGCAAATACGCCAAGATTCTTACCGCCTACCATCAGTACTACGCCGTGGGCAAAGCCCTGCAGCGCACCCGTACCGCAGTGGAAGGCAATGGAAAAATCGGCGTGTTCTGGCACACGCAGGGTTCGGGCAAGAGCCTCTCCATGGTGTTCTACGCCCACCAGCTGGTGCAACGGTTGCCCGAAGTAACCATCGTGGTGGTAACCGACCGCAAGGACCTCGACAACCAGCTCTTCGGTCAGTTCTGCCGCTGCCAGGACTTCCTTCGTCAGGAACCACAGAACGCCCAGAGCCGTGAAGACCTGGGCAATCTGCTGCGCAACCGAAAGAGTGGGGGAATCATCTTCACCACCATTCAGAAGTTTGAAGAAGGCGACTCGGCACTCTCCACCCGCCGCAACATCATCGTGATGACCGACGAAGCCCACCGCTCGCAATACGGCGATGAGCACTGGGACAACAAGAGCCTGACGATGAAGAAGGGATTCAGCCAGAAGATGCGAGAAGCCCTGCCAGGCGCCTCGTTTATCGGCTTCACCGGAACGCCTATCAGCGACCGTGACAGAGACACGGAGGAAGTGTTCGGCAACTACATCGACGTTTACGACATGAGTCAGGCGGTGGATGATGGAGCCACCCGTCCGGTTTATTACGAGAGCCGTGTGGTGAATCTGAACCTCGACGAAGACACGATGAACCTGCTGAACGATGAGTTCGATAACCTGGCTGATGAGGGAGCCACCGAGGAGCAGATCAGGCAGGCAAAGCAGGAGCATAGCCGGCTGGAAGTGCTCCTGGGTGAAGACGCCACCATCGACACGCTGGTAAGGGACATCATCCAGCACTACGAGCAGAACCGTGCGCAGGAACTCACCGGCAAGGCAATGATCGTGGCGCTGACCCGAAGCATCGCCATCAAAATCTACCGCAAGATGCTGGAGCTTCGCCCCGAGTGGACGGAGAAAGTAAAGGTAGTGATGAGTGGTTCGAACCAGGACCCCGAAGACTGGCAGCCGATTATCGGCAACGAAGCCTACAAGAAGGAACTGGCAAGAAAATTCAAGGACAACGACGATGAGATGAAAATCGCCATCGTAAGAGATATGTGGCTCACGGGCTTCGATGTTCCGTCGCTCGCCACCATGTACGTATATAAGCCGATGAGCGGTCATAATCTGATGCAGGCAATAGCCCGTGTGAACCGAGTGTTCCCGGGCAAGGAAGGCGGACTGATAGTGGATTACGTAGGCATTGCGCAGGCGCTGAAGAGTGCCATGCAGCAGTACACCAACCGTGACCGTCGCCGCTTCGGAGACCCCGACATCGCCAAGACAGCCAAGGTGAAATGGAAGGAAGAGATGGAAATCTGCCGAGACCAGCTTCATGGTTTCGACTATTCCGGCTTCTTCGAGCAGGACAACTCGAAGCGTGCCTTCGCCATTACGAGCGGAGCCAACTTCCTGAGCTCTCCAGCCATGGTTCAGCGCAAGAAGAATTTCATGGAGCACAGCAATCTGCTTCACAACGCCACCACGCTCTGCCGTTCGCTTCTGAATGAGCAGCAGAAGGCTGAGGTGTGCTACATGGATGCGCTGCGCGTGATGATGCTCAAACTCTCGCAGAAGGGCAAGATCAGCCGACATGAAATCAACGAGCGCATCGGCGACCTGCTCCGTCAGAGCGTGAAGACCGACGGAGTGATCAATCTCTTCGGCGACCGCCAGATAGAGTTCTCGCTCTTCGACGACGCCTTCATCCAGGAGGTGAAGAACATGAAGGAGCGCAACCTGGCGGTGGAACTGCTCACCAAACTGATGAAAGAGAAAATCAAGCAGCAGCAGAAGACCAACGTGGTTCAGAGCGACCTCTTCTCCGACATGCTCAGCCAGAGTCTCTCCAACTATCTGAAGGGCTTGCTCACCAACGAGGAAGTGATAGAGGAACTGTTGAAGATGGCTCAGCAGATGAAGCAGGCTGAGGAAGAGGGCAACGACCTGGGACTTTCGCCCGAGGAGAAGGCATTCTATGATGCACTCTCCACGCCGGAAGGAGTGCGGCAGGCTTACTCTGACGAGGAGTTTGTGGCGCTGACACGGGAACTGACGGAAGTCTTGCACCGCAACCGCACCATCGACTGGAACCGGAAGGAATCGGCGAGGGCGAAGATGCGAGTGATGGTGAAGCGGCTGCTCAAGAAATACAAGTATCCACCTGAGGGTGCAAAGAAGGCGCTGGAAACCGTGATGCGCCAATGCGACCACTGGGCGGATGAAGAAGAAAACGTAGTATAAACCCTTTAAAATTTTTAGTAAGAAACAGATAGTAAAAAGATAATAATCATAATACGATAGACGCTGATTATCTGACACTTCTACGGTATTCAGAACCTGCAAATTCAGAAATTCGACAAGAAGACGGTGACAGCAAGGCGTCCACTCCTCTACGGCGTGGGCTGTACTTGTTTGTACCTTGCCGAAGGTTCTTGCAGGTACCTGAATACCGGTGCTTACAGGGACTCCCACGCCGCTTTTTCATAAACAACTACATTTTTAACAACATAAACAAAATGGAATCTGAGGAATTACCCACAACCGATAATCGTTACGGGGTTCGTCTGAAAATCAAATCAGAAGAAGACCTGTTTGTTATAGATGAGGCTACAGGAGCCAAGAAATACACTCCTATAACCATGGAAGATGTTGTCCAGTTTAAAAGAGAGGCTGAACATTTATGTAAGGAGATTCAATATGCTATAGAAGACTTCCGATGGAATGTAGGAAAGCATAAGGGTCTTACTCATTATTATCGTATTTACCAAGACCTTGCCGAGCAATTGACAGATTTTCTTAAATATATTCATAAGCTCCATAAGAAAGTCTATATTACCATCTACAAAAGCTATGATAATGAACTGATGGCTATCTATACGGAAATCTTAGAGAAGGTGCTGAATGACATTAAGACCATCGCCCGAAAGCATGCAGACTATCTGCTGGATGTGGAGGATTATGGTCAGATGCCCTGCGCTGAGGATATTTTCAAGCGGTGGGAGAAGCAGGAGGCTCCGGCTGGTGCTGACCTCTCGAACTACGAGTCTCACTACAAGAACTTTATCTCTTCCGGATTGAAGTTGGCTTTGGAGAAGACCGTCGCCACGGTTACCTGTATTTACAATGACTTTACCGACCTGTATAGAACCCGGGTTTTCCGCACCGACCAGGAGGCTGTGATTATTTATCATTACGTGAAGCGAGACTTTGATGAGCATACGCTACCTGCTCATCTGGAGCATGTAGCCAAGGTGCAGAAGCGTCATCTGAAAGAGAGAAGAATAGATATTACCACTTTGAGCTTACAGAAAGTGATGAGTGAAGTAGAGGGGAAATACAACAATTATACGCTGTGTTCAGTCTGGTTCAATAATGTGGAGGATGAGGAGGATGAGGAGAATGAGGAGGAGCTTGTCCACATGCTTGTGAGAGAGGAGGCTTCGCCCGTGGATTTTGAAAATCTGTTTATGTATCAGGGTGAGCATAATATGTTGGCGGTAGAAATAGCCAGGGCTGATGAGTATGAGCGTCATGGCGATTCGTTCTTTGCCAACTGGGTGGATCCAGCCAAGCTGAAGGAGAAGCTGGAGTTCTGGCTAAAGGGCAACATCACGAAGCAGCAGGACTGGTACATTGTGTGGTGTCTGATGAAATATACGTTCCACATGGTGAAGGAGGATAAGGACAAGTCAGCCTTTGCCGCCCGCATGAACCTGATGTTTCCGGAAGTAGAAAAGAGGTGCGTGGTGGAGTCGTTCAGAAAGCAGGAAACGCAGATGAACCACAACCGCCCCTTTGATGAGTGGCTTGCAGATTCCGATCCCGATTATCATACCGCCCAGGAGCTGTATTATAAGCTGGAGAATAAGGATGGGTATATGAGAAGTTTTGGTGTTGATATTGGAAAGTAGAGATGGGGGAAGGTGCGATGGGGAGGTGCACCTTCCTAAACAATAGGGTTAAAGCAAAGTTTTAACATAAAAATTTGCATATTCTGTTTTTTATTATTATATTTGCAACATAGATAATAACAAACTTTAGAATTATGTTAGGTATATCGATTTTAGCAGTCATCTTGACTTATGTCACATTCGGCATTTTTCATGCTTTTAATAAGATGAGCAAGCACATTTCCTCTTACTCTGGCAAGAGTATGGAAGATGCGCCAAAGCTCACCATAGAGGATATGTATAGCCCTAACAATAAATTGTCTTCATTCTTCAAAATGGGTAATTCATATTCTATTTTGGTGTCAAATCACATTATTGACAAGGAAGAATTTGTGGTTGCTGATAATACCATCAATTTAAGAAATAAAGTTGCTAGGGTGCTTAGGAACTACGCAGCCCTTGAAAGAGAAATGAAAAAGATATAGTGACTCTTTAATATACAGAGCCCTCGAATGTTTCTACGTTCGAGGGCTTTTTCGAGGTTTCGTTAGTAGTATTGTTCTTCCTAATAATGTTACTGGTATTGGAGATTGGACATTTTGTGGTTGTTCTTCTTTGGCTAATCTTTTTTTTAATTTCTTTCGAAAACATCTGTTACGGTCATTTTAATTTCTATTTTATTCATCAAACGGATAAGTTTCGTCATAAATATCGCTCAGTAACTTATCCTCATATAGCCAATGCGAACATGGAGCAATATGCTTCGACTTATAACCTTTAAGTTGCGCAGACAAAGCACTTAAAGAGGTTTTTTCATCCTTATATTTTATCTTTCGGTCAGAAATGATAACTACTTTAATAGCAGGATCATCCTTCCAGGTCAGTACGTCACCTGGGTTCAGTCCCATCTCTGTAAAATTCAATGATGGGCGTTTGGATGAAGCCTTTAAGGAAGCAGCCTTATCCTCTTCTGATAAATCGTTCTCCATTTCGTCAACCACGCTTTCGGTAATATCCTCTTGATTGAATAATTCAAGGATAGCTTGGGCTTGAACAACCTTTATACGGAAGAATTCACGAGTAGCGTTGACACGGTTAGGCTCGAAAGCCTTATGAAGGGCTTTCTCAATTTTCAGACAATCATTTTTATCAACCTTGCAGGCATATTGACATTCAAATGGTACGGGAACACCAGTAGTATAGAGTTCCTTCATTCTCTTATCAATATCTTCCTGTGCCGTCATTCCGATCTTTACGAGACCAGGCATTACGGGGTTTGTTAGTAAATACACGATTCCGTATTCCTTTGACATTATTATTCACCTTAATTAATTATTATTCTCGTTTCCCAACTCCAAGTGTGATGATTGGGAGAGTTTCCCTATACGTCGTTCTTGTCAGTTGTATGATAGCATCAACATGAAGTGAAAGCTATAATCATTTTAGTTTCTCAATCTCACTTTTTGGCAAATCTGTTATTTGCATAACTGTTTCCATATCCATGCCAGCATCCAACATCTTTTTTGCTATTTGGATAGCCTTCCAGTTTTTACCTTCCTCACGACCCTTTTCCAAAGCCGTATCTATAGAGTTCTTGACATCACGATACGCCTTCAAACTGTCCTCATATTCTTTCAACTCTTTTGGGGTGAACTTTGCAATCTCGGCCTCCTCAAAGAGTTTAGTAAACACTTTCTCTTTCAAGGCAGCAGGACGCTCATCCAATCGGGAAAGGTTTTTCAACACATATAACCACTTATCATAAAGCGTGTCAAGCTCCTCCTCTGTCTTGTTGAACTTCGCTATCTCAACATACTTGAAAGAAAGTTTGTCATTAAAAACCTTAAGAGTCTTCTTGTCAAGCAAGCCCACATCATGGTTGATATCATTTTTGTCAAATGCCTCTTCTTCCAAGTCGAAATTCAGCAGAGCAACAGTGTAAACATGTTCAAGCTTGAAGTTCCATTCAGCCCCCTTTGGAGCCTGTTCACGGATAGGAAAAGTAGAATAGAACAAAGAACGATCCTTGAAGTACTTCTGATAAGCATTCTGCATCTCAACGATGAACTTTTCACCACGCTCATTTTCGCAATATACATCAAAGATGGCCTTGCGCTCGGCAAAAACATCACCAACGTGCTCACTATTCAAGTACTTCACATCCTTGATGACCTGAAAACCATCAAACAGTGAATTCAAGAAATTGATGAGCAAATCCTTGTTAGGCTTTGTTCCAAAGATGCGCTTAAAACCGAAATCGGTAAGCAAGCTAATATATCGTTCTTCTATCCGTTTCATATCCATTTCCTTTTAAAACGTTTAACTGAATCGTAGTGCAAAAATAAGCATTTTTTTTGAATTATAAATATTTCGAGTGTTAAAATGTGGGTTGTGTGAGCAATTTTTCCCAAGATTCCCACGATTTTTCCCAACGTTGGGAAAAAATGAGGGATTTTTTGGGGAAAAGAGGAGTGATTTTTTTATTTTCTTTACTTTTTAACTTCCTTTTTCATTTTCTTCTTACTTTTTCCCAAGAAATGCCCGATTTTTCCCAAAATCACGGGTTTTTCGGGGAAGTTGTGGGAAAAGGATTGTTTTGCCTTGTTTTCCGCAGTACTTTTGCCGCGTCGAAGAAACAAGACAACACCGAAATGGTTTGGTGATCTTGAAACAACTTCCGACTACTTTATAATATGAATACTCAGATTATGAGAGTGGTGAAGCAGGGCGAGGCTTTTGCCGTGCAGAGCCAGAAGAGCGAGAACGGCCAGATGATGAAGTGCAACATCGTGTTGCAGGAGATGGGCGGCAAGTACGAGAACCAATATGCTGCGGCAATGCTCGGCAATATGGCGCAGTGCAAGTTTGCTCCAGGAGCACTGGTTGCAGTTACGCTCCGATTCACGGCTCGTGAGTATAATGGTCAGGTTTATCAGGATATCCTCGTTACGGACATTGAAAAAGTAAAAGGGTAAAAAGTAAAAAAGGGGCAAAAGCTTTTAATTATTAACTGAGTTGGGACTGCGGAGGATCTTCCATGGTAAAGCGCGCAAAAATCCACACGTTTCTTCTCGCAAAACAATTCAGAATATGAAGAAAAATGTAAACAATCAGCAGGTAAATAATCAGCAGGTTAACGGTCAGCAGGTGAATAATGGTAGCCAGCACGTGCAGCTGGGTGGTATGGCTTTCTATGATGAAAGCAAGTGTTTCCTCTTTGCTCCTAATGAGCATGGAGGGGGAGAGAAGGTGCTGGGATTCCGTTCGCAGGGCGTTGCTCAGCAGCTTTCGGATGGCACTTTTGATTTCGTGGTTAAACCACGAGTACGTTCTCAGTCTGTACTGATCAGAAAGCTGGCTCACGGACGATTGAGCAAGACCAAGGATGGAGCTATCCAGCTCACCTTGAAGGTGTTCTGTGATGAAGGAATCAATATCGGCAGCACGCTTGTGAAGGAGGCAGAAGAGGCTGCAGATGCTTTGGTAGAATACCAGTTGAAGCGATAAAATATATGGATGTTCAACTTAATAATAGTAAGTAGAAACACATAAATGAGCTGTTATTTGATAAGGGTGGAGAACGGGCACAAGGTTGCCCGCTTCATCACCTCGGAAGAGGAATATAAACTGATTCGTGGAAGCTACGAGCAGAAAGCTAATCTGCGACTGGCTCGCGAAGGAAATGATGGGGCGAAGCGAAGACTGGTGCAGTTTAATTATTCCGGACATTATCCGCAGGGGGTTGTGAAGGGTATGAAGCTGCCAAGCCGGGCTTTTGGCTTCGATTTGGATGATAAGCAGGATTTCGAGAAGGCGGCTAAGCTGATGCTGCAGGAGCCTGAAAAATATGGACTGCTGATGCTGGAACGCAGCGCACGACAAGGTGGTCATGCGGTGTGCAAGCGAGAGATGGGCAAGACCATCCTGGAGAACCAGGTAAGAATCGCCAAGATGCTGGAGTGCGAAATGGATACTTCGGCTCACGATATTAATCGTGTCTATTTCACGACTTCGGCAGATGCAGAAGACTTGCTTTATCTTTCGCCTGAGCTCTTCAAGGATAGTTATGAGGAGGCTGCCGTGGCAGCTGAAGGCAAGGTGCTCGAAGAGCGTGAGAAGTATGGGCAGGAGGAGCTTCCTCCGGGGGCGCACAAGGCGAATAAGCATTACAAGCCTTGGTTGGAGAATGAGGAGGATAAGACTCAGAATCCCCTGATGAATCAAGCGAATCAGAATTCCCAGAAGGTTCAAGTTTCTCAGAATCCTCAGAATCCTCAGAATCCTCAGAATTCTTCTAAGAATCAGGCTCAGCCTGCTTCCGCTTCATCTTCTCCATCATCATCTTCATCATCCAGTAATGATTACCTCGGAATCCCATATTCCGAAATCATCTCGAAGTGGTGGCAGATGTATAATGAGGGGCATGAGCCAGTTCGCTCCAACCGCAACACGCTGACCTTCGAGCTTGCCGTGAACCTGCGCCACATCTGTGGCTTCGACCGCAGCCTGATGGCTCAGATCATCCCCTGCTACGATGGTTTCCCTGAGCAGGAGAAGATGGCTTGCATCAACTCGGCGCTGAACGAGAAGATTACCCAAATGCCTAAGCGACTGAAAGATGTGCTTACTGCCATCCGACAGGAGAGAATGAAGCAGGGGACTGGAAAGGGCGGAAATCTTGAAGGCAACGATGCGCTGATCAATGCGCTGGACGAGGCAAATGCCCAGGACGACCTGTTCTATTACAACGCCCTGCCCAGAATGCCGCTGGGCGTAAGGGATTCGCTCGATGCGGTGGGCCCCGCCCTGGCAATGCCCGTGATTACCGCCATCTGCCCGGCAATCGGAATGCTGGCTACTGGCGTAAAGGTATCTGTCCACGGCAAGATGAACTCGCTGAACCTCATCTCTTACATTGCCGGAGATTTTGCCTCTGGCAAGGGAAGCATTGACCCCGTGATTGATGCTTGGACTTCGGAGATAAAAGATATGGATAAAATGTATCAGCAGAAGGAGGATGAATGGAGAGCCAAGAAGCGTGCAGCGAAGAACAAGAAGGAGCAGCCGGAAGAGCCGAAACTGCCTGTAAGATGTCTGACGCTAAACAACACCGTGGCTAACCTAGCCGAGCGTCTGGCTAATACCGAAGGCAAGCACGCCTTCTCGTTTACCCCGGAAGCTGACACCGTGGCGCAGAAGTGGAAATCAGCGATGAGCGACTTCTCCGTAATGCTCCGACAGGCGTATAATGGTACGAGCTACGAGCGTGAGGCTAGAAGTGCAGAAGCCGTGAATGTACACATAGACAGACTGTTATGGAATGTTGTGATGTGTGGAACGCCTGATGCGCTTTACCGTGTGGTGAACAATTATACGGATGGTTTTCAGAGCCGTATTACCGTGGCTCGCACCCCGGACAATACGTTTACTCCGCTTACGGATAATCTGTATGTGCTCACCGATCGCCAGCGCGACCGCATCATACAGGTAGCCCATCTGCTGCCGCTGATGGAGGGAGAGGTGGAACTGCCGAAGCTGGAAGCCAAGGGTAGGGAGTGGCTAGAGCAGATTCGCCTAGAGACTATGAAGAATGATGACAAGGTGAAAGCCCGTCAGCGCTTCCGTATCTGTCCTACCACGATGAGAATGATGACCTGCATCATGCTCTGCAAGGTGGCAGAGACGTTGATTCAGAAGCATGGTTTTCAGGGTGCAGAGAAGCTGTTGAAGCAGAATCCTGGGCTTTGGAAGGATTTGATTCTCAAGATGCAGACGCCTACCATGCTCGCAGTGTTCAATGTTCTTGCAGATTACCAGTTGGACAATGCGCTCTACTTCTTCCGTAGTCGCATTGAGGACGCTTTCTCTTCGAGAGACTATTGCGGACAGATGCCGTATGATCGCACACATCGAGGCAAAAACGACTCTATCTTCGAACGTTTGGACACAACCTTCTCTTTCGAGCAGGCACAGCAGCAGAGCATTTCTGTGAAGGGTGCAAACACGACTCTCGAGGCGGTGAAGCAGATGCTGAAGAACTGGAAGCGACAGGGCTTGATAGTGGTGCTGCCAGATATGCGTTATCAGAAACTTTCATCCACCGTATAAAGAGTTTCATCTACCGTACAAACGGGTCATTTCGGGTCAAGGTCATTTCGGGTCATTTTGGTTTTTCAATACACCAACCCCCTTAATGACCTGCCCACAAGTATTAATTTTCTAAAAATATCATCATTATGAACATCGTTATATTTCGCCGTCGCTTCACTCCATGGAGTGTGGATGGCACATTGGTTATCAACGGAGTATTTTTTAGTGGCACCGTAGAACATCCTAAGAAATACATGGCTGCAGGCCGTTATAAGGTTGCACCCGTACCTATCAGATTCCAAAAGAAGATAGAGGTGGAAATCAAGGAGACGGAAGAGGAAAAAGAGAAGAACAAGGACAACGGCAAGAAGGAGGAGAAGAAGTTCAAGATTGAGATTGTAGAGGAGGTTAGAACCATGCCTGCGATTCTGCAGGAGAAAGGTCGGGTGTCGAAGACGCCTGTACTTCGAAAGCCTTATATTACGCCAGGCTTTGGACCGCTTGCCTTGAAATATGGAAGCATCGTGATGGGCAAGTCGTTGAAGACGGGACTTGTGGCTTACAACGAGGAGAAGTTCCAGGAGTTCTGCGACATGATCAGCGATGCTTTGCAGGTGAAGGAGCAAGTAACGTTGGTTATCAAGGACTGGGGGAAAGACGAGATTCCTAAGGAGTATATGATTGTGCTTCCTAATAATAATCTCAATCATACTATCCAGTAATTATATTGTACATATTAATTTATACATTATGCGCAAGATTAAGGAAATCATCATTCATTGTAGTGCGACCCGAGAAGGTCGCGACTACACCGTAGCCGACATCGACCGTTGGCATCGTGAGCGTGGGTTTTTCTGCATCGGTTATCATTTCGTGATTTACCGTGACGGAAGCATCCACGTGGGCAGATCAGTAGAAGAGGTGGGCGCCCACTGCAAGGGTCACAACACCGTGAGCATCGGAGTATGCTACATCGGCGGTCTATCCAAGGATGGCAAGCCGAAGGATACCCGAACCCCACAGCAGAAGGCGGCGCTGAAAGCGCTGATTGAGCAGCTGAAGGAGGAATATCCCGAGGCGACGGTTCATGGCCACAATGAGTTTGCCGCCAAAGATTGCCCTTGTTTCAATGTGAAGGAGGAGTTTATTCAGTAAAATAGCTAATTTTGGAACAGCAAATGAACTTTACCTTCATTTGCTGTTCTCAGTTCCATCGTTTACTCTTGTTGCAAGTGATGTGAAGCGGTGTCGATAAAAAATGCCTTCACACTTAAGTGTGTGAATGTCAGTATATTGTTGCTGTTGTGAAAGGAGGACGGAATATCCTGTACTGCATTTCAGTATGGCAGGAGGTAAGCACATGGAGAAAGACCAGCTGGAAAGATATTTGGGAAGGCGACTTGCTGAGCAGGAAAAGGTATGGGGTATTACATCTCCTGCAGTTGATGCGAACTGTTTTTTCTTGGTTCGCGAACTGTTTTGTGCTGTTGGCGAACTCTTTTTGGCATTTGAAGGATAATTGAGTGGAATTATTGTATATACTTGCCTCGTTTTATTATTTTTCTGACTCTGTATTTATATATTTGCAATATTCTTCAATGCTGCGTTGGATAACACCGCCCACTTTCAATTGTTCTTTATACTGCATAATCATCATGGGACTCATGCTACGGTTGAGAGCAAAACGCACTGTTTCCATGTCTGATTCTTTACATAGAATGATACCAATAGTTGGGTTCTCGTTGGATCTACGTTCCTCTTGGTCAAGTGCTTCAAGATAAAATTCCAATTGCCCTTGGTAAGCTGGATGGAACTCTGTGGTTTTTAACTCAAATGCAACCATGCATTGTAGCTGTCTGTGATAGAACAATAAATCAACTTTATATGTTTTCCCTCCGACTTTGATGGGATGTTCCTCATCAATGAATAAAAAGTCTTTTCCCACTTCAAGAATGAACTCCTTCATATGCTCAACAATACCCTTACGAAGTCTTGTCTCTTTGTATTTCTTAGGCAAACCCAGAAAGTCAAGGTATGCAGTATCTTTAAACATGGCAGGTGACTTTGCATACGTAGTGTGGAGAACGTCAGATTGGCTGTCTTTGGCACGTAATATCGAAGCCATCGTATCAGTTTTGATAGCTCGCTCTAATTGCTTGTTCTGTAGTTGTTCTTTTTGCGCAAACAGAATGTAGAACAAACGTTCGTTATCACTTTTGCAACGGCTCATGATAATCTGATGATTAGTCCAACCTATTGAAAATAAGATTGTTGGAATTTGTGCCATTTCAAATGGCACAAATTCGGACTCACTAGTTTGTGCCATTTCAAATGGCACAAACTCCTGTTTTATATTGTCTGGCAATTGTAGAGGAGTCAATTGTGATAGCTTAGTTGTTTCTATGAGCTTTGTGAATGTAGCATTACTATAGGTCTCATAAAATTGCACCATTTTATATATCGTACGATAGCTCCATCCTTTGATGGTTGGATCTTGCGTTCTTATAAACTCTGAGAGTTGGCGTACAATACCTGCTCCCCATTCTGCATTTTTTAGTTTGTGGCTAATATATCCACCTACTTCCCATATCATGCGCAGTGATTCATCGTCAATGGTTTTAGAAACTCTCTGACGATGATAGCTGATGATTCCAAATATTTGATTGAAATCATTTCTTATTTCGATATTTACATTGTTTTCTGCCATAATCTTTTAATTATTATATCCAAATTTATTCCATGCTTCGAGGACGAGGCACTTGGTGCGGTATTCGCCGTATTGGCGCAACTCGTTGTCTTTCTATTCTATATTTACTGGTCTTTCAAGTCCTTATCCACCATGGCGCAGACACAGGAGTCTGACCATACATTCTCTGCCGTTTCTACCATGTCGATAATGGTATAGATTGGCAGGATGATACCCATGATGCCGATAGGAGCATTGATACCGGACATCAGAGATAGGGTAAGGAAATAACATCCCATCGGCCCTCCTGCATTACCCACTGCTGAGATAACTGAAATGAAGAGCCAGAGAATCATCGTAGTCCAAGGTAAAGGCATTCCTCCATTCTGCATCAGGAATAAGGAGGTTACGAGGATAAACGCAGCGCAACCATTCATGTTGATGGTAGTACAGATAGGCAATACGAAGCGGGAAACCTGATTGGAAACTCCCAGTCTATCTTCTGCCGTCTGCATCGTTACCGGCAACGTAGCAGCCGAACTCTTTGTAAACAGAGCCATTAATACTGCCGGCATCATCTTGCCCAATGTACGCACAGGATTCAAGCCTCTTGCCAAGAGGAAGAGCGGGAGGATGATGAAGAATTGAATGACATTACCTCCCAGGATAACAGCTACGTACTTTCCTAGAGAAGCCATCACGATACCCGCAGAGAACTGGGCTGAGAGTTGTGCTGCAAAGGCAACGATACCCAGAGGCAGAGCCCAGATTAATCCATGAATCAGCATGAAAAGCAGATCCTGTAATCCAAACAATCCTTTCATCACGACTTCTTTCTTATCGCTTGATGGCATTTTGGTTAAAGCAATACCAGCAGCTGCTGCCAAAATCAGTATGGAGAGTACATTTCCTTCGGCAAACGGCTTGATGATGTTGTTGGGTATTACCCCAAGAATATGGTCATAATAGCTGGTTTCTCCCAGCTTTTGGGGAACATCTGCCATACCGCTCTGTACTAGAGCTGTAGGCAAGTTGCCTGGAGAAACGATGTTGTAAAGCACCAGTCCCACTGCTGCAGCAGCTATCGTCGTGAGCAGGGTGTAGGTGATGGCATGGCGGAATATCTTGCCGGTATCTGCCTGGTTGCCCAAGGATGCCAGGGTTGTGATGACAGCCAAGGCTATGGTTGGTACTGCCAGAAGCTGGAATAGGCGGGTATAGACCGTGGCGATGAAATTCATCAGGCCATCCAGCCAGCTGATGCCGAACATACCCAAGACTGCGCCTACTATCAAAGCGCCAATCCATAGCATCAGCTGCCTGGTTTGCTTATTCTTCACTTTCTTCACTCCTTTTTGCTTACTGCTGCCAGCATTGCTATCCGGCTGTCTATTTCCCATATCATTTATTGTTTTTACCATGATTTTAAATTATTATTTTTTAGACAAAAGTATTCTCCTTATTCCAACCCCCACATATCATTCAGCATTCGGATGGCTGACTCCGAGCGGAAAACATGATTGCGGAAGGTGATGATGCCTTCGGGAGCAAGGTGGGCTTCGAAGGAATTCACCAGGAAATCTGCTTCGAGCAGAATGCGATGGTCGAGGCTGGTAACATCTTGATAAGTATGATGATGGGCAATGAGCCAGCAGATTCTTTCTATCTGTGCGGCTGTGAAT
>ENA-OQKA01000259-OQKA01000259.1-human-gut-metagenome-genome-assembly--contig:-NODE-259-length-15155-cov-2.023689_pt1 | contig 15155 bp, 17 predicted proteins | sample MGYA00242644_ERZ504789 | MGnify/ENA primary metagenome ERZ504789 (study PRJEB26092, sample SAMD00036423) | human gut metagenome | host: Homo sapiens | study: EMG produced TPA metagenomics assembly of...
AACAACCGGAGGTGGAGTCAAAGGAATCGCATTTCCGGATGTAAGAACAGGAATACGTGCTCAGGGTTCAGCATCTCAAAGCCTACGCCTCCACAGATTCCCTGAATCAGGAATGTGTAGATGAACGCTTCGATTACGTGACAAGAGAGACGGCGCCTTACGTGGAATGGCTGGGAATCCAGGAAAATCCTTATGGCGGCGGCTGGGCAGCAGGAAAAGATTATGGAAGTAAATTAAGAAAAATACTGGCAGATTTGAAATCAGGGACATAAAGACAGAGTTTTGCGCCTTATTTGTATTATTTTTCTGAACTGCTGTAAATGATTTTTAAATTCTTAAATAAAGAAAGGATGTTGAGTAAAATGAAAAGAAAATTGATGATTTGTGCAATGGCTTTGTGTATCTGTGCAGGATTGACCGGTAACACTGGAGAGGTCAGCGTATGGGCATCCGAAGGATCATCTTCGGATGCTGTCCGGATAGGCGCCCTGAAAGGTCCGACAGCAATGGGAATGGCGCAGCTTCTTGATGAAGACGGATACGATTTTACGATTGCTGCATCTCCGGATGAGATTGTTCCGATGGTAGTACAGGACAAGCTTGATATTGCAGCTGTTCCGGCAAATCTGGCAGCAACGTTGTATCAGAAGACAGATAAGGATGTCAGTGTTCTGGCGGTCAATACGTTGGGTGTTCTCTATCTTGTGGAGAATGGAGACAGTGTAAAATCTGTGGAGGATCTTAAGGGAAAGACTATTTATGCCAGTGGGAAGGGTGCAACTCCGGAATATGCCCTGAACTCTGTTCTTAAAGCGAATGGAATCGACCCTGAAAAAGATGTGACTGTTGAATTTAAATCTGAGCACGCAGAGGTAGTTTCCGCACTTGTGCAGGATCAGACAGCAGTCGGACTTCTTCCGCAGCCTTTTGTAACTACAGCGCTGATGAAAAACGATAAGCTGAAGGTTGCCCTGGATCTGAACAAACTGTGGGAAGATTCCATGGATGACGGAAGCAAACTTGTGACAGGAGTTGTGATCGCAAACAATGAGTTTGTTCAGGATCATGCAGATAAAGTAAATGATTTTATGGATGCTTATAAAGAATCTGTAGATTTTGTCAACAGTGACACAGAAGCTGCGGCCCAGATCATAGGAGATCATGATATTATTGCAAAAGAAGTTGCACAGAAAGCAATCCCTGACTGCAGTATTGTGTTTATTGAAGGTGATGAGATGAAAACCATGCTTTCGGGATATCTGGCAACCCTGGATGATCAGAATCCTGAGATTATAGGAGGACAGTTGCCGGATGATGCATTCTATTACAAACGATAGAGCAAAAACTGACAATGGAACGAAATATACAGGAATTCGCATATTAGCAGTACTTTTCTGGATTGCAATCTGGCAGTTTGCGAGTATGTATCTGAAACAGGAGATCCTTCTGGCATCTCCTGTTTCTGTTGTCCGAAAGCTTTTTGAACTGAGTTTTACCGGGAATTTCTGGCAGTCTGTTGGATTTAGTTTTGTGCGTATTGTGACAGGATTTCTTTTGGCTATGTTTTTGGGAATCTTTCTGGCAGTGTTGGCATATTGGTCAAAAACAGTGGAAATCCTGATAGCACCTGTAATTGCGGTGGTCAAATCTACACCTGTGGCATCTTTTATATTTTGTGCCTGATATGGATTCCTTCGAAAAATCTGTCAGTTTTATTTCCTTTCTTATGGTTCTGCCGGTGATATATACAAATATCTTTGAGGGAATACGACAGACGGACAGGAAGATACTGGAAATGGCAAAAGTATTTCGTGTGAATCTCAGAAGACAGATCAGGTATATTTATGTATCGCAGGTACTGCCTTATTTTCTCTCAGCATGCAGGCTTTCTCTTGGAATGTGCTGGAAAGCAGGAGTGGCAGCAGAGGTTATCGGAGTACCTTCAGGTTCTATTGGTGAGAAACTGTATAATGCAAAAATATATCTGAATACTCCGGATCTTTTTGCGTGGACAATTGTGATAATTGTGATCAGTTTTGTATTTGAAAAGTGTTTTCTTGGAATTGTAAGCAGAGTAGTTTATATGATAGAACATAGATAACGGAAATTTTGATTTATGATAATCCTCTTAAATGCATTATTTATGAGGTCTGTTACAGGCGGAGAAGAGATATGGATATAAAGGTAGATCATATTAGTAAAGCATACGGAGAACAGCAGGTACTGCAAGATTTGTCCTGTGTTTTTCCGGAAGGGAAAACCACTTGTATCAGAGGAAGATCCGGATGTGGCAAAACAACACTGATACGGCTTCTTCTGAGACTGGATGTTCCGGATAAGGGGAAAATAGAAGGGGTAAGTGACAGGAAACTCAGTGCAGTATTTCAGGAAGATCGTCTGTGTGAAAATCTGAGCGCTGCTTCTAATATAAGACTGGTATGTACAGAAACAATAACAGACAGAGAACTGGAGGAGGCGTATAAAGCAGTTGCGCTTACTGAGATATGGCAGAAACCGGTTCGTGAACTGAGTGGAGGAATGCGCAGGAGAGGTATCTATCCTGAGGGCATTGCTGGCTGAATCAGACTGTGTGATCATGGATGAACCTCTCAGAGGTCTTGATGAAAAAACCAGAGCAAAAACAATTGATTATATTTTGAAAAAGACGGAGGGAAAGACGTTGATCTTTGTTACTCATGAAGAAAAAGAAGCAGTTTGGTTAAAGGCTGACAGAACAGTAGATATATTGACAAAACATTAAAATTAATGAAAAACTAAATTTCGGTTATAGATTATAGCGTGTTTGAAAAATCATTTCTACAATCTTCAAACACGCTATAACTCCAAAAGAGGAAAAACTTATGATTACATTAAATGATTATCTGTATTCAGGAGATACGGTTTTAAAAATTTTACAGAAATATACCCGGGATCTGAGAAAAGAAGCGAAACTTACTCATAATGAAATTGATATGATGCATGTGAATTTCCTGATTCAGATCACAGAGCTTTTAGAACACAATGATTTCCTTACGGCCCAGTCCCAGAAGATCCGGGAATTTTATAAATATATGGCTCATGAATATCCGTTTCTTGCGTTTACATTTAAAGGAAGGATCAAATCGCTGATCCGGGCAGAAGAGAAATTTAACGGCTATATTGTGGAATATATTTACGATTATTATACAAAACATGGAACCTATCCTCCTGTATCGGAACTGAAAAATAAACTCAGTTGTTTTCGGGATTTTATTGCATACAGAATTGTGTTGTGTATGCCCAAGTGTCATCTGAAACCAGGAGAAGATCAGGAAACGGCGTCGATCCGCTATCTTTATGAGATTGCCAATGTTCTTCCCGGGTTCCTGGAAGAACGAGGGTTTACGGTGGAGTCTGCCTATGGAGTAAAGAAAAGTACATCACCGCTTCTTAATGAAGATGTGAAGATGTATTACCGCGATTATATCTGTGGAACCAGCGGGGAAGGATATCAGTCATTACATATCACAGTTTATGATAACAGTTCCCGTTCTTTCATGGAAGTGCAGCTACGTACCCAGAAAATGGATGACACTGCGGAAATTGGTCCGGCGAATCATCTGGGATATGAGAAGAAACAGCAGGATGAGCGTGCAAGACGTGATGCTATTCCAGAAGGCGAGTGCGTTTATTCGATGAAGCCTATGAACGGGGCATGCGTCTTTTGCAGCTGGAACTGGCAGATCTGGATGTAAATATGTTTTCCGCAGTAGATAACAGTCTGATCAATGATGGGTGCGGACTGTTCAGGGGAAGACTGATCTTACCTTATGAACATTTGTCAAGATTTCAGAATGATGTGATCGATTGAATAAAACACCTATCTTTTGATGTATAAAAATACAGGGAAATGACAAAAATTGATAAAATATGTAAATTTTTAGTTATATTTTAGGCATTCTATGGTACACTGATATAGTATATCAAAAATGGGAGGGAAACTCGAAAATGAGCAAAAAAGAAGGAAAAGGGTTAAAGTCTTTTAACAAGGGATTTCAAGTGCCTGACACCTACATTATTATCTTTTTAGTAGTTGTTGTCGCTGCACTTCTGACTTTCCTTGTACCAAAGGGATTTTACGAAACACAGGATATTTCGTATATGATCAATGGTGTTGAGAAAACCCGTACAGTAATCAAAGACGGAAGTTTCCAGTATCTGACAGATGATGCAGGAAATGTAGTAACAGAAGGAGTAGCACTCTTTAGTGGAGATGGTGGAACAGGATTCTTCAACTATATGTATAACGGAATCGTAAGCAGTTCTGCAATCGAGATTATCGCATTTCTTATGGTAGTAGGCGGTGCATTCGGTATCATGATCCGTACAGGAGCGATTGAATCCGGATTGATTGGATTGATCCGTAAGGCAAAGGGAGCAGAAAAACTGCTGATTCCGATACTTTTCGTATTGTTTTCTCTTGGTGGAGCAGGTTTTTGGAATGGGAGAAGTAAGCACTTCCGTTTACTATGATTCTTTGTCCGTTGTTTGTAGCAGTTGGATACGATTCAGTTATTGCAGTTCTTGTTACTTATGTTGCAACACAGATTGGTTTCGGTTCATCATGGATGAATCCATTCTCTGTAGGTATTGCACAGGGTATTGCAGGTATTGACGTATTCTCCGGAGCAGGATTCCGTATGGTAATGTGGGTAGTATTTACAGCACTCGGCTGTGGAATGACTATGTTCTATGCATCAAAGATCAAAAAGACTCCGACAATCTCAATCGCATATAAGACCGATGCATATTTCCGTGAGCAGAATGAAAAAACAGGAATTGACGAAGGACATTCATTTGGTCTTGGACATATTTTAGTTCTTCTGACACTGGCTGCTACAGTAGTATGGGTAGTTTGGGGAGTTATGACTCAAGGATACTACATGCCGGAGATTGCTACACAGTTCTTCATTATGGGAATTGTTTCCGGTGTGATTGGAGTTATCTTTAAACTGAACGATATGAAACTGAATGATATCGCAACATCATTCAAAGATGGAGCAAAAGACCTGATCGGTGCTGCACTTGTTGTTGCTATGGCACAGGGCATCATGCAGGTTCTTGGTGGATCTGATCCGACAACACCTACGGTTATTAATACAATTATGTATAATATTTCAAATGCACTGTCTGGAGTTTCCGGAGCAGTTGCAGCAGTACTTATGTATCTGTTCCAGTCCATATTCGACTTCTTCGTTGTATCCGGAACAGGACAGGCTGCGATCACAATGTTAATCATGGCTCCGCTGTCAGATCTGTTAGGTGTTTCACGTCAGACAGCAGTAGTTGCATTCCAGCTAGGTGATGCATTTACAAATCTGATCGTTCCTACATCCGGATGTCTGATCGGATCTCTTGCAATTGCAAAGATTGAGTGGTCTAACTGGATTAAATTCATGTGGAAATTCCTTGGCGTATTAATGATTGGTGCAATCATTACAATTCTTATTGCAGTTGGAATTGGATTCTAAAACATACATTTGATAATTGAGAGTGATATATAATGAAATTAATTCAGAATATTGATGTTTATGCCCCACAGCATCTGGGGAAAAAAGATGTACTTACAATCAATGATAAGATTGTCAAGATTAAAGATGTAGATTCTATATCCGCAGACGGATTTCTTTCTGATGCAGAAGTGATCGATGGAGAGGGGTTACTTTTAACTCCGGGATTCATTGATAGTCATGTTCATGTACTCGGAGGCGGTGGCGAAGGTGGATTCGCCAATCGTACTCCGGAAGCAACTATGGAAGGACTTACGAAGTTTGGAGTAACAACAGTTGTTGGCTGCCTTGGAACAGATGGAATCGGTCGTGATATGTGTGCACTGGTTGCAAAGACAAAAGGATTGAATGAGCAGGGAATGTCTGCATACTGTTATACAGGCAGTTATCAGATTCCGGTTCACACGTTGACGGACAGTATTGTCAAAGATATTATGATGATTCAGGAAATCATTGGAACCGGAGAAATCGCGATTTCTGATCATCGTTCTTCACAGCCGACTTTTGAGGAATTTGCGCGTGTCGTTGCGGATACAAGACTTGGCGGTGTTCTTTCTGGGAAAGCAGGTATTGTAAATGTTCATCTTGGCGACAGTCCGAGATGCTTAGATCTTATTGAACGAGTGGTAGATGAGACAGAGATACCGGCTTCTCAAATACTGCCAACACATATCAATCGAAATGAGATGCTTTTTGGCAAGTCGATTGAGTATGCGCTGAAAGGCGGAGCAGTAGACTTTACCGGAAATGAAGATATTGACTATTGGGAAACTATCTGTGATGAGGTACGTGTATGTGATGGTATCAAACGGATGCTGGATGCAGGAGTAAATCCTGACCGTATGACAATTTCTTCTGATGGACAGGGAAGCCTTCCGATGTACAGTAGTGATGGTGAATTCCTTGGAATGGGCGTTGGACAGTCCAGCTGCCTTCTGAAGGAAGTAAAGGAATGTGTATTTAAAACAGAAATTCCTTTAGAAATAGCTATTTCTACAATTACATCTAATCCGGCAGATATTCTTCGGCTCAAAGGAAAAGGTAAGGTTGAAGAAGGCTATGATGCTGACCTTTGTATTCTTGACCAGGAACTTCAGCTTGTTGAAGTAATTGCAAAAGGGAATACAGTTTATACAAAATAAAGTATATTGATGTTAAAAGCACCAGTCATTCAGTTGGCTGGTGCTTTTTGCAATATTAAATTCACTTTAATAAGCACTTTATGATATAATGGGCTCGTAGTCTTTTACAGACATAAGAACGGGTATAAGGAGAATATAGTATTGATTAATCAGACAGCAAAGAAGATTTTGAAAGCTCTGTCTTTTGATGGTGTGGAAGTAGAAGCATTTCGTCATATGGCGGATTTAAAACGATTGGATCCGATGAAGATTTTTTATAAAAAAATAGATGAGAAAATATATAACGGGAGTCATGCAGTCCCGATTCGTATTTTCTTTCCAACTGAAAAAAGTTTTCGTGAGAGTGAAGAAAAGAAACATAATATTCAAGATAAAAAGATGCTTTTGTTTATACATGGCGGCGGCTGGGTTACAGAGAGTATCGATAATTATGAAAGAATTTGTGCTCGGCTGGCTAATGCAACCGGACAATATGTAGTTGCAGTTGAATACCGACTGGCACCGGAAGATAAATTCCCGGCAGGTCTGGAAGATTGTTATGCTGTTGCAAAAACGGTATATTCTGGAGATTTTATGTTAAACATAAGACCAGAAAACATTACTTTGATCGGAGACAGTGCCGGGGGAAATCTCTGCGCAGCATTATCTTTGATGGCAAGAGACCGAGGAGAATTCATGCCGAAAAGACAGATTCTGATCTATCCGGCTACCTATAATGATTATACAGAGAATTCACCATTTGTATCTGTTAAGGAAAATGGATCCGACTATCTTTTGACTGCCGGAAAAATGCAGGATTATATTGACCTGTATGCGAAAAATGAAGAGGATAAACAGAATCCGTATTTTGCCCCTTATCTGGCAAAAGATGTGAGTCATCAGCCGGATACCCTGATACTTACTTCTGAGTTTGATCCTCTTCGGGATGAAGGAGAGGCATACGGAAAACGTTTGAAGGAAGCAGGAAATTATGTACAGATCCATCGTATCAAAGGTGCACTACATGGCTATTTTGCACTGGGAATCAAGCATCTGTATGTGCAGGAAAGTTTCACTTATATCAATGCGTTTTTGAAGGGAGAAGCATTGTGAATCAGAAAAAAGCACGTTGGAGAAGGCTGGACAATGCGGCAAAGCTGTATTCCGCAGCCAGTAACAAAAGGGATACCAGAGTATTCCGGTTTTATTGCGAATTAAAAGAAGAAGTCCGGAAGGAACTTTTGCAGGAGGCACTGGATCAGACTGTGGAGACATTTCCCATGTTTCTTATGGTACTGAGAAAAGGATTATTCTGGCATTATCTGGAGCCATGTAACCTGCATCCGGTCGTAAAGGAAGAGTATAAAGAGCCTTGCAGCAGGCTTTATGTAAAAGATAAGAAGACACTTCTTTTTGAGGTGACTTATTATAAAAAACGAATCAATTTTGAAGTGTTTCATGTGCTGACAGATGGTACCGGTGCAACGGAGTTTCTGAAGGAACTGGTGAGTAATTATCTGTATCTGGCACATCAGAAAGAGGGGCTTGAGCCGGTTTCCATGTTGCCGGAAGATATGACTGTCCAGGACCAGGAATCAGACAGTTTTCTGAAGTATTATTCCAAGGATCAGAAACGGCCGAAGGAAAAGAAAACACGTGCCTTCCAGATCCGAAGAAAAAAGAAGGATGGGAACCATCTCCATGTTCATGAAAGTGTGGTTTCTGTAAAGGAAGTGTTAAAGCGAAGCAGAGAACTTGGGGTATCCATGACGGTCTTTCTGACAGCTGTCTTTCTCAAGGCAATCCATGAAGAAATGTCAAAAATGCAGGAGAAAAAACCGATAGTTTTGATGGTGCCGGTAAATCTGCGAAAGTTTTTTCCGTCCACATCCATGTTGAATTTCTTCAACTGGATAGAACCGGGATATGACTTTTCAAAGCGGGACAGAAGCTTTAAGGAGGTGCTTGGATATACCAAAGATTTTTTCGAAGAACAACTGACAAAGGAAAAAATGTCTGCTCATATCAACGATCTGCTTGCACTGGAGTTGCATCCGATCCTGAGACTTGCTCCATTGGAACTGAAAAATCTCTGTATCCACGCAGGAGCAAAATTTTCTGAGAAAAATACAACGGCAATATTTTCTAACATGAGTGCCGTCCGTATGCCGGATAGTTATGTGCCTTATATTGAACGCTTTGGTGTGTTTACCAATACGCCGAAGCTGGAGCTGTGTCTGTGCTCGTTTGAAGATAAGTTATCCTTCGCTTTTACATCCAGATACGATACCGTGAATATCGAGCGGAATTTCTATCGTCTGCTAAAAGAGCAGGGAATAACAGCAGAAAAAGTCGAACCGGAATTTCCAATGCCCCAGATGCCAAGTGAACAGGAGATGAAAGTTTATAAAGTTTATAGTTTTCTGTGTCTGGTACTTGCCGCAGCTATGGTAGTTACGGATCTGAACTTTCATCCCCACATCCGTTGGACCTGGTTTACTGCCGGTGGTGTGGCAACAATGTGGATTGCCTCTTCGATTGGATTCTTCAAAAGGTATAACCTGCTGAAAAATGTAATGTGGCAGCTTTTGATCGGTTCGATCATCTGCTTTATATGGGATGGATTTACCGGGTGGCACGGCTGGTCGGTGGATCTGGTGCTTCCAATCCTGAGTGTGGCTACCCTGACAGGTATGTTTGTAATTGCCAAGGTACAGAAAAGCCCGGTGAGAGAATATCTCATCTATGAAATCATGGCTGCCGCCTATGGTCTGATTCTTCCGGTGATCCTGCTTGTATGCGGAGTTGTCAGGAAACCGACAGTGAGCATGTTCGGAGCACTGATCTGCTTTTTGTTCTTAGTGGGCGTGATTTTATTTAAGGGGAGAGAATTTAAGGAAGAGATGCATAAGAATCTGCATGTGTAGCATCCTAAGATATTTTGTTGCTATGCAGTACCTTCATCACTTGCAGAAAGAGTGTGGAATTACATGAACTATAAATACGATGACAGGTCGTTCAAAGGAATCGAGAAGATGTCGTTTCAGCTTCATTGTCCCGCTCGGCAGTTACAGCGGATTATGAACGAATTTGAAAAACAGGGAGTGGTTAAGAAAACCGGAAAAGGAGCATATAAGTTGATCGAAATATGAATTTCAGATCAATTTTCGATAGGGATTGCACTGGAAATTGATATTTGGGAAATAAGACGCAAAGCATCAGTCATTAAAGTTGGCTGGTGCTTTTTTGATGGAAGTCTGGCTTAAAAATGAAGGATGTAGCAACTATAGCTAACTGTACCGAATGCATCAGTGATTAAGAAAAAAAGGTCTCTCAAAGAATACATTACTTCGATTAAGAATATGTATCAAGAGATTTCTGACATGAATGTAGGTAGTAGATCTGTTACAGCTAATATTTTTTTTGCTGGATTTACAAGCCCTGTTGACATAGATGAAGATGAGAAAGAGTTTATTACTGCTGCGGCTGAACAGCTGGGGTGTAAGTTGTCCGATTCCTTTTTTGAACTTGGAAATTTGAACAAAGATACTTTGACATAAAATCCACTTAGTGGTCCTCTCTAATACGGAGTACACACTAATCAAAAATGCAATTATCGATTCCAGAAAAGATGAACATCGATTAGCAAGATCAGTAAACTACTGCAGAAAGCGATTAAAAGAACTGGGCAAAATAGAAGAGGCAGAAGAGGTAAAGAGATTCTTATTTAAACCAGATAATAATTATTGTATGCCTGCAATAAAGAAGCAAGGAATTATTATCTGAGTGAGTTAATGATGTGCTTCAACTTTGTGTTTAATGAGATGTGTCATGGAACAGGCAGTGCAGCAGGGTGTGACTTTAATAATGAGGAAGAATAGGAAATAAATTATGGCAGATTTTGAATATTTCAGAGCAGAAGAATCTGACCAGTTTTCTTTTTTCGAATACCAAAAGCTCTGTTCACAGAAAAAGAGTTTGCAAGCCTGTCTACAGACGCAAAGCTCCTTTACGGAATTCTGCTTGATCGAATCAGCCTATCCAAGAAAAATGGCTGGATTGACAGTGTGCATGGGATTGGATTGATCGAACGGTATCGGCAGGGGAATAATCGTCCTTCTGTTATATATGTGAAAAATTTTGTGAAACGTAGCAGAGGAAAGCCCGTAAGATACTTTGCTTCTGGAACGCCAGAAACTGGAAATCCAGACTGCAAGGAATTGGAAATCCGGATTGCAAGAAACTGGAAGTCCGGAACGCAAAAAATAGAAGTCCGGACTGCAAGAATCTGGATGGAAGTAATACTAAGATAAATAAGACTGAAAAGAATCATACTGATAAGAGTAAGAGCAATACACCCGCTTTAGGAAGAAAAATTCAGTCAGTATGGTAGATTTAAAAATGTTGTTCTGTCGGAAGCTGAACTGCAGGAGTTGATGACGCTATTTCCATGGGATTACCAGAAACGGATTGATCATCTTTCTGTTTATATGAAATCCAGTGGAAAAGAGTATCAGAACCATTTTGCAACAATCTGTCTTTGGGCAGAAAGGGATGGAACCAGGACAGGAATGGATAAATATGAATTTCAGGAAGGAGAAAGCCTGTGATGGAAAATAAAGTAACAGCAGATTATCTGGACGAAGAGGGATGTCTTCATTGTGGCACCTGTGGAAAAAGAAAACAGATGAAAGTCAGTCTGATGGGATTTGAGCATGTAGTGTCCTGTTTGTGCGAATGTGAGGTGAAAGCCAGACGGGAACTGGATGAAAAGATGCAGCGGGAAGAAGCACAGCGGCTGCTTTATCAGAGAAAATCCGTCGGACTTCGGGAAAGAAGATTTTGGGAATGGAAATTTGAAAATGACAATGGAAGCAATCAGAAGATACTAATTGCCAGGCAGTATGTAGAAAACTGGACAGATATGAAGAGAAAAAATGTAGGATTGCTTTTGATGGGACCAGTTGGAACTGGGAAAAGTTTGCAGGCTGTATTGCAAATGCACTTTTGGAACAGGGAGAACGTGTCATGATGACGAATTTTTCCAGAATTTTAAATGAAATGACCAGCTATCAGGCAGATAAGAACCAGATTATACAAAATCTTGTGGATTATCCGCTGCTGATTATTGATGACTTGGGAATAGAACGAAATTCCGAGTTTGCCCTGGAGCAGGTCTATAATGTGATAGACAGCCGCTATTGTAAAATGCTTCCGCTGATCGTAACAACGAATCTGGGACTGAATGAAATAAAATCCACAGATTTGGATACTGCCCATCAGCGTATTTACAGTAGAATACTTGAAATGTGTGTTCCCATCTATTGTGGTGGAGAAGATAAGAGAAAAGAAGAAGGGACAGAAAAACTCGTACAGGTGCAGAACCTGATTACCGGTTAATCTGTCTTTTTTCATTAAAGGGGGTGATTGCCATGATTACAGATCTGGACAGCAGTTGAATCGCTGAAAAGGACGGGAAAAGGCATGCAGGAAGAGGTAACTCAGAAAACGGTCACGTTCTGTATTCGGGCTACTAAGATTACGGCAGACCTGTTGAAAAAGGTTCTTGTTGCGTATCTGCGTCATCAGAAGCAGAAATCAGTAGAGAAGAAAGCACAGAAAAACTCAAGCCGAAACGAGGAAAAGGTCAACGGTAAAAGAGCTGGACAAAACAGAATGCCGGGATGGTCAATAGTCGAGATCGACAAATAAGAATATCAAGTCCTTTGAACGGTATGCCAGAAAATACGGGATCAATTATGCTCTGAAAAAAGACAAGAGCAAAGAGCCTCCGGTTTATCTGGTATTCTTCAAGGGACGTGATCAGGATGCCCTCAATGCTGCTTTCCGTGAGTTTTCCCAGAAACAGATTCAAAAAGCGAATAAACCTTCCATTCATAAGCGTCTTGCAGCTTACCGGGCAATGATGCCAAAGAAGACGAAGGACAAAGTAAAGAACCGGCATCAGGAGCAGAGTCGATGAAAAAGATAAGCGGCAAAACTCTGATGCAGAAGTGGAAGAATAAAATCGGGGGTAAGCTGTCCGCCCTGGATAAAAAGGAACTGGTTCTTACAAATATCCCTTATGCTCTGGCTGCTTTCTATGCAGACCGGGCATTTTTTCTTTACCGGAACAGTCCGGGAGAAGATATGGGGAACAAACTTTTATATGCAATGGAACACGCAGACCGGATTTTTGCTGGTTTTGTGTTAAGCAATAACTGGAAAGATCTGCTAGCAGGTATTGTTGTTGCAGTCGTTCTGAAAGTGTTGGTCTGGCAGAAACAGGCAGACGCAAAGAAATTACGGAAAGGCATCGAGTATGGTTCAGCCAGATGGGGAACCGCAGAGGATATCAAGCCTTATATGTCGGAAGATCCCTGGATGAATATTCCATTGACAGCAACAGAAGCATTGACTATGGAAAGTAGACCTAAACAGCCAAAGTATGCAAGAAATAAAAATATAGTGGTCATTGGCGGCAGTGGTTCCGGTAAGACACGTTTTTTCGTAAAACCATCGGTTATGCAGATGAACTGTTCCATGGTCATTACAGATCCGAAAGGCACTTTGATTGAAGAGTGCGGGAAGATGTTAGCAAAGGGACCACCTAAGAAAGATAAGAATGGAAATATTATGAAAGATAAATCTGGAAAAGTGGTACATGAGCCATATGTGATTAAGGTTCTGAATACCATCAATTTTTCCAAATCGCTTCATTACAATCCATTTGCTTATATACGGTCTGAAAAAGATATCCTGAAGCTGGTGACAACAATCATTGTGAATACCAAAGGCGAAGGGGAAAAAAGCTTCCGAAGATTTTTGGGTGAGTGCGACTCGTTCGCAGACGGTAAAAAGTCTGCGCACGAGCAACGGTTTTCCGTTGTTCGGAGAACTGGTAGTTTGATAGGTGGAATGATGGGGTAACGCCCTGAAACGCCTACCCTTGATGGGCGTGCATTAGCTGTAATGGCTGGTGTACGAAGCCCCATGACAAAGGCTGAGAGTAACCGTAACCACTGCCTAAAGTGGTCGAAAGCGGTCTGGAGGCAGACTGTGTTACCTATAAGCCGAGGGTCTATAAGATACCTATGGTTAGAATGTTCGCTTTGGCGGGCGGACTGACGAACCTGCGAATGTACAGGTCTAAAAGAAGACCACGCAGAAATGTGTGGGTGCGTTAATGCGCAGTCGGTGTGGTTTAGTAGAAATTGATCCTACGAACGACCATGCTGTGTTACAGGCACAGGCAAGCCGACAGGTCTATAGCAGGAACCTATGGGTATGTATGAACAGATAGAACTATCGGAACGAGGAAAGGCAGCAGATTCCGCAAGGAATAGTCTGACGAAAAACAATAAGCAGACGAACTGCTGCTGAAAAGTAGTGGTCGAACCTATGATGTGCTTGCGTTATGTGAGCTACGGAGGAATGGCCACAAGTCGGTTGAGATAAGCAGGCATTATTCAATCCAACATAAGGATTCGAGTAAGACCAAAAGGGTCACTTTCAAAAAAGGAGGTGATGCCTTATGCCAAAGAAAAGCAAAACTCTATGTGTAGACGACTTACGTCATGCCGAGTATTACGGTATGCAGTCGGCTTTTGATGAACTCTATCATCGAAGTCTGGAGGGAGAAACGTTTACTGACCTCATGGATTTAATCTTGAGTCGGGATAACATTACTTCTGGCATATCGGAACATCAAAGCAAACGGAGGAAGCTACACGGCAGGAACAGACAACAAAAACATCAGTGACATCGGGTGTTTACCGCCCGAAATGGTTGTTGAGAAAGTGAGGTTTATTGTCACAGGAAGTCAGCACGGATACCGCCCTAAGCCGGTAAGACGCAAAAACATTCCGAAGCCAAACGGGAAAACTCGCCCGTTGGGTATTCCCTGTATCTGGGACAGGCTGGTACAGCAATGTATCAAACAGGTCATAGAGCCAATCTGCGAAGCGAAATTCAGCGACAACAGTTACGGCTTTCGCCCGAACCGTTCCGTGGAACACGCCGTGCAGAAAACTTACACCATGCTTCAACGCATGAACCTGCATTATGTGATTGAGTTTGATATAAAAGGATTTTTCGACAACGTAAATCACAGCAAGCTAATGCGGCAAATATGGGCAATGGGAATACACGACAAACAGTTGATTTTTATTATCAAGCGGATTCTGAAAGCACCGATTAGAATGCCAGACGGCACTACACTCATTCCAGACAAAGGCACTCCGCAAGGCGGTATCATTTCACCGTTGCTTGCCAATATCGTGCTGAATGAACTGGACAAATGGGTTGAGAGCCAATGGCAGAACCACCCTCTTGTAAAGGAATACGGGTATGAGAGGAAAATCAGAAACTCGATTACTTTTGACCGGAGCAAGGCATTCCTCAAAATGAGGAAAACAGGGTTGAAAGAAATGTATATCGTGAGATATGCAGATGATTTCAGAATTTTCTGCCGGAATAAAGAGGA
>ENA-OQKA01000262-OQKA01000262.1-human-gut-metagenome-genome-assembly--contig:-NODE-262-length-15070-cov-2.744964_pt1 | contig 15070 bp, 15 predicted proteins | sample MGYA00242644_ERZ504789 | MGnify/ENA primary metagenome ERZ504789 (study PRJEB26092, sample SAMD00036423) | human gut metagenome | host: Homo sapiens | study: EMG produced TPA metagenomics assembly of...
GAAAAAGGCTTTAAGTCTGTCGCATACTCTCTGAAGTTCCGCGGAAAAGATAAGAATCTGGAAGAGAGCGATATTACGGGTGCTATGGATAAAATCTTAAGCGGACTAGAAAAATATCGGAATCCAGTTGAGAGGTTAATCATGACAGAAGGAATGAATGTAAAAGATTATGACTATGATCTGCCGGAGGAACTGATCGCTCAGGACCCTCTGGAGGATCGTTCCAGCTCCCGGCTGATGGTGCTTGACCGTCAGACCGGGGACGTGGAACACCGGCATTTTACGGATATCTTGGAATATCTTCACCCGGGTGATTGTCTGGTGATCAACAACACAAAGGTGATTCCGGCACGTCTGTTCGGAGTGAAAGAGGACACACAGGCAAAAATCGAAGTACTTTTGTTAAAACGCAAGGAAAATGATATCTGGGAGACACTCGTAAAACCGGGGAAAAAAGCAAAACCGGGCACAAAACTTGTGTTCGGAGACGGGCTTCTGACGGCAGAAGTCGTGGATGTAGTAGAAGAAGGAAACCGTCTGATTCAGTTCCATTATGACGGAATTTTTGAAGAGATTCTGGATCAGCTGGGACAGATGCCGCTGCCGCCATATATTACGCATCAGCTGAAAGATAAAAACCGCTATCAGACCGTATATGCAAAGTATGACGGATCTGCCGCTGCCCCGACAGCAGGGCTTCATTTTACGAAAGAACTGCTGCAGAAAGTAAAGGATATGGGAGTCGATATCGCAGAAGTAACCCTGCATGTCGGACTTGGCACGTTCCGTCCGGTAAAAGTAGAAAATGTACTGGATCACCATATGCACTCAGAGTTTTATATGGTGTCACAGGAAGCTGCGGATAAGATCAACCGTGCGAAGGAAAGCGGACACCGGGTGATTGCGGTCGGCACCACCAGTACGCGTACGCTCGAAGCCGCCGCAGATGAAAACGGACGGCTGCATGAGACCAGCGGCTGGACGGAAATCTTTATTTATCCGGGGTATCAGTTTAAAGTGATTGATGCCCTGATTACCAACTTCCATCTGCCACAGTCAACGCTTGTGATGCTGGTATCGGCACTCGCAGGACGGGCGCATGTGCTTCATGCGTATGAGATCGCTGTAAAAGAAAGATATCGTTTCTTTAGCTTTGGCGATGCTATGCTGATTAAATAAAGAATCACAAAAGAACTGTTACAAACAGGAAAAGAAAAATTCATTTCCTGCTTTGTGACAGTTCTTTTTATGAACATACGACCTGGTTTTTTCCGGAACGCTTTCCTTTATAGAGCTGTTTGTCTACAAAATCAAGCCACTCTTTTGCCGACTGACCGGAAGTGTATTTTCCGGCACCGATGGTTACGGTATAGCGGAAACTTTCTCTTGATGTCCGCACACAGTTGGAACTGATTGCGCTGCGGAGTTCTTCAAGGATATCTTTTGGAATTTCACCCGAACGGCATTTCCCCAGAAGAAGAAATTCTTCACCGCCCCAGCGGCAGTATTTAAATCCATGTTTCTGTGCCTGCAGGATGATGGTTTTTGCAAGAATTTTTAATGCGTCATCCCCGGTGTTGTGTCCGTAGGTATCGTTGATGTTTTTGAAATTGTCGATATCGATCATGGCAAGATAGTAATCCTTTTGTCCATTTTCGATAAAAAGTTTTTGAATTTCGTCCATCATAAAAAAACGGTTCGGAATACCTGTCAGGGCATCGTATTCTGCTTTTTTAGTAAGTTTTTCTTCCTCATGAACCATATACCGGAGTAAGAAAAGCATGGAAGTAATGATCAGCAGGAGTACAAAAATTACGATTACGACTGCCAGGATACCTGTTTCCGTCAGGGAAAGGGGATAAAAAGGTGAAATCCGGTTTCCCGCCACGTATAAGGCAACGATGGCAACGGAGTAAAGACTGCTCAGAATCAACACGGGTGTTATGGATTTCTTCTTGTCCGGAAGGATACATTCTATAATAAAGAAAAACAAAATCACGCCGAACAGACATAACTGAAAATTGCAGCCAAGCCCCACGCAAAGTGTCGCAGCCGACATATGTAGGAGAATTTCAATGGAAGCGAGGTAGACATACAAATGTATTTTGAATTTTTGCAGCATAAAAAAAGCCAGTGTGTAAAAAAGGATGCTTCCTAAATTAAAATAAACCATACAGTTGATTTTTAAATTTGCAAATAAAAGAAGAAATCCAATATGTACAACCAAAAATACCTTGTTAATAAAAGAAAGATATTTATATTCAATTTTTTCTGAAATAGAATGATCTGTCATTGTATGTAACCCCATAATTTTTTATAAACGTTTTCGCATAATTCAACCCAAAGCTATTCTTTTATATTAGCACTTATTTACATATACCGCAATAATTTTTCCTAAAAGTAATTGTTAACCAGTAAAAAATGGCGGTTGACAATAAAAAGCCATGCGTGTATACTTAACACGTTAAATTCGTATGGAAAGGAAGAAAAAAATGAATGACACTGTAAGCGCGACACCAAAGAAAATGTCGGTAAAAACCATTGCTGTGATCGGTGTTCTCACAGCTGTAACCTGTATTTTGGCACCATTGTCCATCCCGATTGGAGATGTTCCGATTTCTCTTACCAATCTGGTGATTTATTTCGGACTTTATATTTTAGGCACTCGGAGGGAGACGGTCAGCTATATTGTTTACCTTCTGATCGGACTGGTTGGCGTTCCGGTATTTTCCGGTTTTACAGCAGGTCCGGCAAAAATGTTCGGACCGACAGGCGGCTATCTGATCGGGTTTATTCCGATGGCTGTGATCGCCGGAATTTTTATTGAAAAGTCCGGACGAAAACTGGTATTGGGCATGATCGGCATGATTCTCGGAACTGCTGTTTGCTATATCTTTGGAACGGTATGGTTTGTACTGGTAATGAAAACCTCTGTACAGGCGGCGTTGACAATGTGCGTCTATCCGTTTATTGTATTTGACATTATCAAAATGGTTCTTGCTGCATGGATCGGACCGCAGATTCACGGACGTCTGGTGCAGGCGGGACTTTTATAAAATCATTACTTTTTATTGGATATTCCGGGAAGGGACCCGGAATATCCCTTTTTTTACTTGTAATGTGTTTCTGAATGTAATAAAATAATATTTATATTATCGTTTGAAAAGGTATAAGGGGATGGAAAATGGAAGAAAAAGGAAAATAAAAGACTGGATCTGGATGTCAATGTACAGTTGGAGCGTCTGGATGAAGATGGGGTCACAACTTTAAAATTTGTGCATGTGGATGTAACAGATATTTCAAAAAGCGGAATTGGATTTGACTGTAAAAAGAAACTGGAAATGAATTCCTATTATGATGCAAAGATCCAGATATGGACAAAAGAAGTGGTGGATGCAGTCATTCAGATTGTCCGCAGCGAAGAAAAGCCGGACGGATTTCATTATGGCGGTGTGTTTATCGGAATGACGGATACCGATGCATTAAAGATTGATATCTATCAGATTTTTAACGAACTGTAAAATAAGGCGGGAAAAACTATGATCTTACAGGATACTTATGAGGTAAAAAAAGCAGACATAATTCCGGTTGAGGTTTCGGTTCCAGGATCGAAGAGCATTACAAACCGGGCACTTCTGATTGCAGCACTTGCAAACGGAAAGAGTGTTCTTAAAGGGGTTCTTTTTTCGGATGACAGCAGGCATTTCCTGCAGGCTTTGCAGGATCTGGGCTTTGTGGTGGAAATTGATGAGCCGCATGCGGTTGTCTCCATTGAAGGAAAAGGGGGCAGGGTTCCAAAGACAAAAGCTTCCGTTGATGTGGGAAGTGCAGGAACTGCTGCCCGTTTTCTGACGGCATACCTTGGTCTGTGTGAGGGAGAATATCATATGAACTCTTCCGAGCAGATGAAAAAGCGCCCGATGGAAGAATTGCTGCAGGCACTTCAAGACCTTGGGGCGGAAGTTACTTATAAGGAAGCATCAGGACATTTCCCATTTGCGATCGGAAACAGTGGTGTGAATAGACACGAAGTAACCATTGATGTTGAAAAAAGCAGTCAGTTTCTGAGTGCGCTTTTGATCTCTTCCGTGCTGTTTCAGAAAGAATTCCGGATTCACGTCAAAGGGCATCATGGAATGGCTTATGTAGAGATGACGGTTGCCATGATGAAGCAGTTTGGTGTGGAAGTACAACGACCTGCATCCGATACTTTTGTGATTGCGGAACATGCAGCATATCAGGCAAGAGAGTATCAGATTGAACCGGATGTTTCGGCAGCTTCTTATTTTTATGCGATGTGCCCGGTTGTCGGTGTTCCTGCAAAGGTCTGCCATGTACACTGGGAAAGCTTACAGGGAGATACTTCTTTTTTACATGTGCTGGAACAGATGGGATGCCGGACAGAGGAAGAACCGGATGGAATCCGGATGTATCCGCCGACGGAAGGATTCCTGGGAGGGGTATTTGACTTTTCTGCATTTTCAGATCAGGCTCTGACACTGGCGGCAATTGCGTGTTTTGCCAGTGAAACCGTGGAGATTACCGGAATCGGACATATCCGTTATCAGGAATGTGACCGTTTTGCCGCGATTCTTACCAATCTGAAGGCAATGGGAATCGCATGCGAGCAGCTGGATGAGAACCGTATTGTGATTCATCCGGGAAAACCGCATGGATGTAAAATAAAAACGTTCGAGGATCACCGGGTTGCGATGGCTTTTGCAATTCCGGGACTTGTGACAGACGGTATTGTGATTGAAAATCCTTCCTGCTGCAGGAAGACGTTTGAAAACTATTTTGAAATACTCGATACCTTGTGCAAATAAAAATACAGGCTCCGGAAATTATCCGGAGCCTGTATTTTTTATGGGAAAACCATTTATGTTTTACCGTTCGTGAACCATATAGCCATTGTCGGTAAGCAGACGTTTGGCACGGGTCAGAGTCTGTTTGTCAGGAAACGCGAGCTGAAGAACACCTTCTTCAAATTCCCGGTTATTTACAATACCGATGTTTTTGATGCTGATATGGTATTGTGCGAGCAGCCCGGCAACAGCAGCAATACCGCCGGTTTCATCGACCAGATCCACAAAACATTCATAATATACCGTAGGGGATTTGACACTTGGCAGTGTGATGGAATCCCGGTAGTCTTTTGCCTGCTGAAAGAAGGAAAGCAGTGCCTGTTCATTGGAACTGTCAATGTATCCGCGAAGCTTCGTTAGAAGGGCAAGGTACTGATCCATCAGTGAAAGAAGCGGTTCCCGGTTGGAAGCACAGATATTCTGCCACATCACAGGCGAAGAAGATGCAATTCTTGTGATATCCTTAAATCCCCCGGCAGCAATGGTTTTCATGGTTTCTTTGTCATCATCGATCTGGTGGACCAGATTGACCAGCGAATATGCGATCATGTGCGGCAGATGGCTGATGGCTGCCGTAGAGTAATCGTGTATTTTATAATCCAAAATCAGTGGAATTGCTCCAAGCGACAATACAAAATCACGAAATTCCGAAATTTCTTTCTTTGGAGTCAGGGCGGTCGGGGTGATAATATAGTATGCATTTTCCAAAAGCGTATTGGTGGCACTTAATATGCCTGTTTTTTCGGAACCGGTCATGGGATGCCCGCCGATAAAATTGGCCTCCATGCCAAGACGTATCACTTCTTCATGAATTTCCGTTTTTGTGCTTCCAACGTCTGTGATATAACAGTCGCTGCGGATAATATCTTTTAACTGACGCAGATATGCGAGGTTCCGTTGAACCGGGGCACATAAAAAAATATAATCACAGTCAGAAAAAGCAGACAGTGGTAACAGATCATTGTTTTCGATCAGCCCCTCACGGTACGCTTCTTCGATGGTTTCTTTATGATGTGCCGTGGCATAAATTTTGATGTCCGGCTGATTGGATTTCATTTTTTTGGCGATCGAACCTCCAATCAGACCCAGTCCGATAAAACCGATTGTTTGAAAAGCCATAAGTTTATTTCCTTTATATTACGTAATTGATGTGTTTATTGTACTATAGAATGGCAGGAGTGTCAAAAGAGGAATGTGTGACAGCACTTGCAACAATTGTCCGTTCGTGTGATAATAAAAAGGCGAAAGGAAACAGAAAGAGGAATTTTTATGAATTTACTTACCGTTGATCATATTACAAAAGTTTATACACAGCGTGAGTTGTTTCACGATGCATCGTTTTATCTGCAGGATGGGGAAAAAGTCGGAATTATAGGCATCAATGGAACCGGAAAATCCACGCTGTTAAAAATTATGGCAGGACTCGAAGAACCGGATGCCGGAAATGTCGTACGGGCCAATCATCTTGTGATTCGCTATCTGCCGCAGATGCCGGAATTTGACCCGCAAAAAGGAGCACTTGAGAATGTACTTTCTTATGCGCAGATTGGAAGTGTGCATCAGCAGGAAGACCGGGAAGAACATGAAAAATGGAATCTGGAAAGCAATGCCAAATCCATGATGACGCGGCTTGGCATATACAATTTCGATGAACCGGTGGGACATTTGTCCGGCGGACAGCGGAAACGACTGGCTCTTGTTGCAGTGCTCCTTACTCCGTGTGATGTACTGCTTTTGGATGAGCCGACGAACCATCTGGATGCCGAAATGGCAGAGTGGCTGGAAAATTATCTGAAAAATTACCGGGGAGCAATGGTTATGGTGACACATGACCGGTATTTTCTGGACAGTGTATGCAACCGGATTGTGGAAGTTGATAAAGGACAGATTTACAGCTATGAGACAAACTATTCCGGATATCTTGCGGCCAAACAGGAGAGGGAAGACATTGCCTGGGCAGGCGAACGGAAAAGACAGTCCATTCTGCGCAAGGAAATCGAATGGATGCAGCGCGGGGCAAGGGCGCGTTCCACCAAACAGAAAGCACATATCCAGCGCTATGAGGCCTTGCGGGATCAAAAAAAGCCGGATGTTGATAAAAAGATCGAAATCGGTTCGGTGTCCTCCCGTATGGGAAAAACAACCGTGGAATTATCACATATCACAAAAACATATGGAGATCATGTACTGATTTCTGATTTTTCCTATATTTTCTTAAAAAATGACCGGATTGGTTTTGTCGGGAAAAACGGATGCGGCAAGACAACACTTATGAAAATTATTGATGGCAGAATTTTGCCGGATGCTGGGGAAGTAACCATTGGACAGACGATAAAAATCGGATATTACACACAGGAGATCGAACAGGATGAGAATGCGGGAATTGCATATATGGACCCAAAGCTTCGCGTGATTGATTATATCAAAAATACAGCAGAATATGTACGCACAGAAGATGGACTGGTTTCGGCATCCGCAATGCTCGATAAGTTTTTGTTTCCACCGGAAGAACAGTATGGACAGATCAAAAAACTGTCCGGCGGAGAAAAGCGCAGACTGAATCTGCTGCGGGTCCTTATGGAAGCTCCCAATGTACTGATTCTTGACGAACCAACCAACGATCTTGATATCACGACACTGACCATTCTTGAAGATTATCTGGATCATTATGACGGTATTGTGATTACGGTATCGCATGACCGTTATTTTCTGGACCGTGTGGTGCACAGAATCTTTGCTTTTGAGGGAAACGGAGAGCTCTGCCAGTATGAGGGCGGATATACGGACTACCACAGACGGGCCGAAGAGGAAGGAAAATTTGTAGATACTGCAGGCGATTCGTTCCGTAAAAATGAAGAGACGGCAAATGTACAGGAAAAACAGGCGACAGAAGACTCACGTTCTACATGGAAACATGAAAATAAATTAAAATTTTTCATATAAAGAACAGAAAGAATATGAAACCATTGAGGACGACATTGCAGCTTTGGAAACACGGCTGGGAGAGATTGACGGGGAGATGGCATCCTGCGCACGGGATTTTGTGAAGCTGAATGAACTGACAGAAGAAAAAACGCAGCTGGAAACACAATTGGAAGAAAAAATGGATCGCTGGACGTATCTGGAAGAACTTGACGGCAAAAATACTTCAACAAAATGCATAAAAAGGTTGTAAAACTTTCTGAAAATTAGTAGAATATAACCATAAAAGAGTAAATATTCTAAAAAAGGAGGGTTTTACTATGAACGTATATACGACAGACAGAATTCGTAATGTGGTTCTCCTGGGGCATGGAGGATGCGGCAAAACTTCCCTGGTGGAAGCCATGGCATATCTGGCAGGTCTGACGACACGTATGGGGACGGTCGCAGATAAAAATACCATCAGTGATTTTGATAAGGAGGAGACGAAACGCCAGTTTTCGATCCATACTTCTGTGGTCGCGATCCCGTGGAAAGACAACAAAATTAATGTTTTGGATACCCCAGGCTATTTTGATTTTGTCGGGGAAGTCGAAGAGGCAGTTTCCGCAGCGGATGCAGCAATTATCGTTATTTCCGGAAAAGCGGGAATCGAGACAGGCACGCGGCGCGCCTGGGAAATCTGTGAAAAAAATCATCTTCCACGTATGATCTTTGTGACAGATATGGATATTGACAATGCAAGTTACCGTCAGGTAGTGGAAGATCTGCAGGCTCTTTACGGAAAGAAAATTGCACCGTTTCATCTGCCGGTCCGGGAGGATGGCCAGTTTGTCGGATATGTCAATGTCATCCAGCAGAAAGCAAAGCGATGGATCGATGAGGGAACCGTTGAAAAATTTGAAGTTCCGGAATATTCCCGAAAGAATCTTAATCTGTGCAGGGAAGCTTTGTTAGAAGCTGTGGCAGAAACCAGCGAGGAATTTATGGACCGTTATTTTAACGGAGATGAATTCTCCGAGGACGAAATTCGTCAGGCGCTCAGGGTAAATGTCATGGATGGTTCTATCGTTCCGGTTCTTATGGGATCGAATCCGCTTGCCCGCGGGATGTATACGCTAATGGCAGATATTGTTAAATATTTTCCGAGCCCGGACAAACGGACCTGCGCAGGCATCAATACGACAAACAACGAGGTGTATCCGGCGGACTATGATTTCGCAAAACCGAAGAGTGCGTATATTTTTAAGACAATTGTAGATCCTTACATTGGAAAGTATTCTCTGATCAAAGTAAATTCCGGTGTGCTTAAGACGGATGATGTCTTATTTAATTATCACAGGGATTGTGACGAAAAGATTGGAAAGCTGTACGTTCTGCGCGGAAATAAAACAGAGGAAGTAAAAGAACTTCATGCGGGGGATATCGGAGCACTGGCAAAGCTGTCCCAGTCCCAGACAACGGATTCCCTGTCCGTACGGAATAATCCGGTTGCCTATCTTCGCACGAATTTCTCAAAACCGTACGTATCTATGCGCTACAAAGCAAAAAACAAAGGGGATGTGGATAAGATTTCCCAGTCGCTGCAAAAAATTCTGATGGAAGATCAGACGCTGCGTGTGGTAAATGACAGTGAAAATCGTCAGACTCTGTTATATGGCATGGGTGAGCAGCAGCTTGAAATTGTTCAGAGTATGCTGCTTGAAAAGTATAAAGTAGAAATTGAACTGATGCGTCCAAAGGTCGCTTTCCGCGAAACCATACGTGGAAAATCAGATGTTGAATACAAATATAAAAAACAGTCCGGTGGACATGGACAGTACGGCCATGTTAAAATGAAATTTGAGCCGAGCGGGGATTTAGAGGTCTCTTATGTATTTGAACAGTGTGTTGTGGGTGGAGCCGTTCCGAAAAATTATTTTCCAGCAGTGGAAAAAGGAATTGCAGAAGCTGTTTTGAAAGGACCGCTTGCGGCCTACCCGGTAATCGGAGTGAAAGCGGTACTCTATGATGGCTCCTATCATCCGGTGGATTCCTCCGAGATGGCATTTAAAGTAGCCGCGAAACAGGCATTTAAGAAAGGATTTTTAGATGCGAAGCCGGTATTGTTAGAGCCGATCGCCTCTGTAAAGATCATTACTCCGGAGGAATATACCGGTGAAATCATGGGAGATCTGAATAAACGCAGAGGTCGTGTGATGAATATGAATGCAGAAAACGGGTATCAGGAGATCGATGCGGATCTTCCATATCTTGAACTGTATGGATATAATACACAGCTTCGGTCAATGACCAGCGGAAGCGGAACATTTTCTTATGAATTTGCCCGGTATGAACAAGCACCTGAGGATGTGGCAGCAAGAGAAATAGAAGAGAGGGCAGGCAAAGTTGTGGAGACAGAAGAATAGTACAGTGTTTGCTGTATTATTGATTGCAATAACCTTAAATTTTATCGTGACACCGACATATGCAAAAAACACAGAACTCGAAGGGGAGAATTATGCCCCTTCGAGTTCTTCCTTTCAAAAACCTGCAAATGTTCACACAAAGAACGATACGGTTACCGTGGGGTATTTTCTGGGAGGCGGCATACAGAATTCTTTCAATAAAGAATCGTACCCGGCATTCAGCGGGGACCAGCCGCTGTATACGCCATACCGGAGTGGATTCCGGTTTCTCGGATGGTACTCCGATGCCGCGCTTCACAAACAGATAAAGACCATTCCCACGGATCGTAAGGATCATTACATTCTTTATGCCAAATGGACCGCAAAGATTAATAATTATTACAATGTAGAATATTATAACTATCACAAAAGAGAGAGCCGGTTCGACAAAAATCTGGTTCTGTTGAAAGATCTTGATTACAGCTTTTACAATGAAATTGATATTCCGGGCATGCCGGATACCCGGGAGGAGGATGTGTTAAAAAAATATATTTTCAGTGCATCCCAGTGCCCGCAGGGGATTTGTCTGACCGACGAATTTGTGCTGATCACTTCTTATTCCACGGAAGATGACTGTATGGGAGAGCTTATGGTGTTTGACAGGGAAACCGGAGAATATATGGTCACACTGGGAATGGATGAAAACAGCCATCTGGGAGGAATTGCGTTTGACGGTGACAATGTATGGGTGTGCAATTCCTATGAAAACTGTGTGGAGCGGATCTCCTACGATTTTATTGAACTGATGGCCTATCAGAATACCGGAGATGTCGTGGATGCAAGAGATGTTGTGGATGAGTTTCCGGTCAAAAATACGCCTTCCTGTATTACCTGGTATGGCGGAAGATTGTGGATTGCAACGCATACACTTCTGGTGAATTCACGAATGGTGGCATATTATCTGGATAAAAAGACGGACAAACTGATTGCCCTCAGTGATTATAAAATTCCGCAAAAGGTGCAGGGAGTTACGTTCGATGATTCCGGAAACGTATATCTGAGCACTTCCTACGGAAGAAACCAGTCTTCCTATTTATATTGTTACGACTCTGTCACGGCACTCGCAACCCGGCCGAAACATCCGAGAAAGAAAGTGGAAATGCCTCCGGCATCGGAAGAACTCGATGTAAGTGACAATACCTTATATATTCTGTTTGAATCGGCAGGAGAAAAATATTATGAGGGAACCGACGGGAAAGGCAAAAGCCTGTTCCCGCTGGATAAAATTTTAAAAATCCCGATCAGGGAGCTGGATGTGAACGGTTCATCGACATCAGGGACATGATCTTTTTCATTTGCGTCTGACTCTCAGGCGGAAGGTCTTTGGACAGCAGATCACACAACAGTTCGATTTCAGGCTTTGTGAAATCAATATGGTTTTCCTTTGCCTGCCTCATATTTGAGAGAAGAAACGGCATGGCATCTTTCATGTTTAAAGGTTTTTCTTTCTGTGCAAAGGAGAGCAGAAATTGCAATTTTTCCGGACTTAAATTGGCAAACGCCGGATTGTTAAAAAGATTGGAATCCATTCAAAAACCTCCTGCGGATTTATGGATTGTGAAACAGATCCTGATTTTCCATAATACAAAACAGAGTCTGCAATGTATCAATCATTTCCTGTTCTTTTGGGGTACAATATTTACGGACTGCACTAAGCATTGCATCCCGCCGTTTGGTACCGGCAGGCAGAGAACAGGCAGCCATGCTGTTCTCCTGTCTGGAGAAAGCTGCTGTGGCATTTTTCCATTCCATCAGCTGGATCAGCATGGCAAGCGGCTTTTGTGTCGGAACGTCTAAATATGGTACGATGGACTTTAAGATCTGCGTATTTCTCGTCTGGATCAGATCGTCATACGTGATGGATTTATTTTCATCCATGGATCACACATCCTATATAATTTTTCTATTATTTTATGAGAGAATGCCTGTCTGTATGAATACAATAAAAGAAAAAGGAAAAAATAGATGCATGAGAGACTGATTATTGATGGAAACAGTGTTTATGAAGTGGATGAAGAATGCCTGAAACGACGGAATGTTCCCACGGAATGCAGGGTAAAAGAGGCTGTGGAACGTCAGATCCAGAAAGAAAAAGCCACAAAAGAAGGATAGCATTTTATATGCAAAAAGGGATGCAGATACTGCATCCCTTTTTGGTTGTGCACCTTGCTGCACACGTTTCTAACACAAATATTAGAAGATTCCGCCGCATCCGTTTCCGCCGCCATTGCATCCGCCACAGAATAACAGAAGAAGAATCAGCCAGCAGCAGTCGTTTTCCGCCGCCACTGCATCCGCATCCGTTGTTGTTTTCCGCAGAAAGATCCATTTCCACAGCAGGAGAGAAGAAGAATGATCCAGATAATAGAATTGCATCCACATCCGTTATCTGTTGAACATCCACAGTTTGTAGCAGTTAAATCACTCATAAGTGACCTCCAATAAAATTTATTTACACTCTAGGTTATGATAGACATAACAAAGTGTTACACTAAGATTTAAATTTTTTATTGACACAAAAAGTATAATTGTATACAATTATTCAAAAGATAAAACTAAGCACAGGAGATGTGAAGATGAGAGAAGTTTTGATGAACGAAAAAACAAATTTACTGCAGCTTGAAGAGCATTTTTATCAGCTCGTGGATGTAGATGAGCCGAATACTTTTAGAAATCTCTTTCCTTATTCAGAAGTTCCTAAGATAGCATTCAATGACAGAATAGTGCCTCACAATATGCCGGAGGACATCTGGATTACAGATACTACATTCAGAGATGGCCAGCAGTCGAGAGCACCGTACACGACGGAGCAGATTGTTACCATTTATGATTATTTACATAAGCTTGGTGGCCCTAAGGGGATAATCAGACAGAGCGAGTTTTTCCTCTACAGCAAAAAGGACAGGGACGCTGTTTACAAGTGTCTCGAGAGAGGATATAAGTTCCCGGAGGTTACATCGTGGATTCGTGCCAGCAAAAAGGACTTTGAGCTTGTAAAGGATATAGGACTCAAGGAAACCGGTATACTTGTAAGCTGTTCGGATTATCATATTTTCTATAAGATGAAGATGACCAGACGCGAGGTAATGAATATGTATCTGTCAGTCATCAGGGAGTGTCTTGAGACAGGAATAAGCCCTAGGTGCCATCTGGAGGATATCACACGTTCTGATATATATGGTTTTGTTATTCCATTCTGTGTTGAGCTTATGAAGCTGCAGGAGGAGTACAAGATTCCGATTAAGGTGCGTGCCTGTGATACAATGGGATATGGAGTAAACTTCCCGGGAGCAGTTATACCTCGAAGCGTTCCGGGTATCATATACGGACTTAACACACATGCAGGTGTGCCTTCATCACAGATTGAGTGGCATGGACACAATGACTTTTACAAGGCAGTAAACAATTCGACTACGGCATGGCTCTACGGAGCAAGTGGTGTCAACTGTTCACTGTTTGGTATCGGAGAGAGAACCGGAAACACACCACTTGAGGCTATGGTATTTGAGTATGCACAGCTTAAGGGCACACTTGATGGAATGGATACGACTGTTATCACTGAGTTGTCAGAATACTTTGAGAAGGAGCTTGGATATGTGCAGCCGAGCCGTACACCTTTTGTCGGAAAGAATTTCAATGTGACGAGAGCCGGAATCCATGCTGACGGACTTCTCAAAAATGAGGAAATTTACAACATATTCGATACAGGTAAATTCTTAAACAGACCACCTCTTGTAGCTGTGTCCAATACATCAGGACTTGCAGGAATAGCGCTGTGGATAAACACTTACTACCGCCTGCCGGATGAACGAAAGGTAGATAAGAACTCAAAGCTTGTGACCATGATAAAGCAATGGGTAGATGAGCAGTACGACGAGGGCCGTGTGACTACCATCACAGATAATGAGCTTGTAGTTCAAATTACTGATTGCTGTAAAAAGCTTAATATAGTATTATAGTGAGGTGGATTAGTACATGTCACATGATAATTACAGCCTGAGTGCCAGAGTATACAATCATATCAGGGATGGTATACTTGCAGGAACATTTGCAAAGGGCGATGAGCTTAAAGAAAAGAATATCGGTGATGAGCTAGGGGTGAGCAGGACTCCTGTGAGGGAAGCACTGCGTCAGCTTGAGCTTGAGGGTCTTGTGTCTATTATCCCCAATAAAGGAGCGTTCGTTGAGGGTGTTTCCACGGACGATATCAGGGATATATACGAGATAAGAGCTCTGCTTGAGGGACTTTGTGCCAGATGGGCTGCAACGAGGATATCGGACGAGATGATGGCGGCCATGGAGGAGAATATTTATCTCACCGAGTTTCACGAGAAAAAGGGCAATGCAAAGAAGCTTCTTGAGCTGGACAATAGGTTTCATGAGCTGCTGTATGAGGCCGGCGGAAGCAAGGAGCTTATGAGGGTATTAAAGGACTATCATGAGTATGTTGGCAGAGTGAGAAAGGTGACACTCGGCGAGACAAAAAGAGCCAAAAACTCCACTCACGAGCATAAACAGATATGCGAGGCAATTAAGAATCATGACGCACTGCTGGCAGAAAAATGCGCCAGAGAGCATATAAACAATTCAAAGGAAAATATGGAACACCTTGGTTGGGAAAACCTTATTAAGTAAAGGAGATTTAAGAATGAGCAAGATTACGATGACAACACCCCTTGTAGAGATGGACGGAGACGAGATGACAAGAATCCTCTGGCAGATGATAAGGATGAGCTTTTAATACCTTTTATCGATTTAAAGACAGAGTATTATGATCTGGGCTTAGAGGTAGCGAAATCGTACAGATGATCAGGTAACCGTTGAATCAGCAAAGGC
>ENA-OQKA01000264-OQKA01000264.1-human-gut-metagenome-genome-assembly--contig:-NODE-264-length-15009-cov-3.696076_pt1 | contig 15009 bp, 13 predicted proteins | sample MGYA00242644_ERZ504789 | MGnify/ENA primary metagenome ERZ504789 (study PRJEB26092, sample SAMD00036423) | human gut metagenome | host: Homo sapiens | study: EMG produced TPA metagenomics assembly of...
TGTAGTAAGCAGTGGAAACGACTGGGATAGTCATCGCTGAAATGAGAAGGAGAAAAGACTTTTGCCTTGGCGAGGATGCCGGAGCAAAGGTCTTTTTGCTTTTTAAACGAAAAGGAGTATGTTTTATATGAAGAGAATTCTGGTGCTCAGTGATTCGCACGGAAATGTAAATAATATGGTTACGGCAGTCGGCCGATTACATCCGGATATGATCATTCATCTGGGAGACTGCTGGGCAGATGCAGAACAGCTGCACCGGAAATTTCCTATGACTGTGATGGAACAGGTGCCGGGAAACTGTGATTGCCGTCAGGAAGTTCAGGAACGGATTCTTCTGATCGAAGGGAAAAAAATACTGATCTGTCATGGACATACATTTAATGTAAAAGCCGGATATCTGAATCTGGAATATGCGGCAGAGGAGCGGAAGGTCGATGCCGCGCTGTTCGGACATACCCACCGGGTTTTTTATGACAAACACAACCGTATTACCTACATGAATCCGGGAAGTATCGGACAGCCGCCTTACGGAATACCGCCATCATACGGGATTCTGCAGGTGGACGGATCGAGTAATACGATCGCAACGGATGTGATCTATCTGGAAGAAAATAATTGACGAAAGCCAGACGGTAGAAGTATAATAGCAGAAGTTATTATTCTTGAAGGAGAAAAGTTAAAAATGGTTAAGGTTGTAAAATTTGGTGGCAGCTCGCTGGCGAGTGCCGAGCAGTTTGCCAAGGTTGGCGATATTATCCGTGCGGATGAATCCAGAAAATATGTAGTGCCGAGTGCTCCTGGAAAGCGTAATTCCAGAGATACCAAGGTTACGGATATGTTATATGCATGCTACGCGAAAGCAGAGGCAGGCGAGGAGTTCCGTGTTCCTCTCATGAAGATCAAAGAGCGTTATGATTCCATTATCAACGGACTCGGACTGAAAGTGACACTGGATGAGGAGTTTAAGACAATTTCCAAAAACTTTAAGGAAAAAGCCGGTGTGGATTATGCGGCTTCCCGCGGAGAGTATCTGAATGGTATTCTTATGGCAGATTATCTTGGATATGAGTTTATCGATTCTGCAACCGTAATCTTTTTTGATGAAGAAGGAAATCTGGATGCAGACAAGACTGACAAGGTACTGTCAAAGAAACTTTCAGAATGTGAAAAAGCTGTCATTCCGGGATTTTATGGAATTGGTGCTGACGGAAGGGTGAAAACATTCTCCCGCGGCGGTTCGGATATTACCGGGTCCATTGTTGCAAAAGCATGTCATGCAAGTTTATATGAGAACTGGACAGATGTATCCGGATGTCTCGTAGCAGATCCGCGTATCATTGACAATCCGCAGCCGATCCATGTGATCACATACCGCGAATTAAGAGAGCTTTCTTATATGGGAGCTTCCGTACTTCATGAGGATGCGGTATTCCCGGTACGAAAGGCCGGCATTCCGATCAATATCCGCAATACCAATGATCCGGAGGCAGAAGGAACCCTGATCGTAGAGAGTACCTGTCAGAAACCGGAATACACGATCACTGGTATCGCGGGGAAAAAGGGATTTGTCGCAGTAAGCATTGACAAAGATATGATGAATTCCGAAGTCGGCTTCTGCCGTAAAGCATTACAGGCATTTGAGGAAAACGGAATTTCGATCGAACATATGCCATCCGGTATTGATACCATGACCGTATTTGTGCATCAGGAAGAGTTTGAAGGCAAGGAGCAGCAGGTGATCAGCTCCATCCGCCGTCTGACCCATCCGGATGTGATTGATCTGGAAGCGGATCTGGGTCTGATCGCTGTCGTGGGACGTGGAATGAAATCTACCCGCGGTACGGCAGGCAGAATCTTTTCTGCACTGGCCCATGCGAACATCAATGTCAAGATGATTGACCAGGGATCTTCCGAGTTAAATATTATTATTGGTGTCAGCAATGACGATTTCGAGGCTGCCATCAAGGCAATCTACGATATCTTTGTAGAGACCAGACTTTAGTAAGAACGATCTTGCACCTTATGACGCTCTCTTTCATATGTTATATGGAAGGGAGCGTTTTTATATGACCGGAAATATCGTGATTTTTGTTACGGATCAGCGACAAAGCAATCTTGCCGCATGTCTTCCGGGAAAGATACACCGACTGGACTGGAGACGGGGCGTGGAAAAGGAAGAGGCACTGGAAGTGCTGGACAACAGCAAATATCTGGTGCTGCCGGTTCCTGTTACGAAGATTGAGAGAAACCATGATGTAAATCTTATATTAAAGGAGGAACTGACAGGGAAAAAGAACGGGACTGGATATTGTTTGGAGGGGTTTTTGGACCGGAGTGGAGACAGCGCTGTGAGGATGCGGGAACAGAATATTATGATATGATGACAGATGCGGTGGTTGTGCATCGCAACGCATGTATTACAGCAGAAGCAACGGTTGCTGAAATTTTAAAATACAGTGATTATTCTATCCGGGGGCAGAAAATTATTGTCAGCGGGTATGGAAGATGCGGCAGGGAGATCGCCAGGGTTTTGTCTGCGATGGGAGCGAAAGTGACAGTGCTGGCAAGGAGTGCAGAGGCACGCCGGCTGGCACGAACGGAAGGACATGAGGCAGTCGATTTTTCATACGGACCGGAGGAAGCATATGGGGCACGCACGGTTGTAAACACGGTTCCGGCACTTGTGATCCGTGAGCCGATGATCCGTGAAATGCATTCGGATGCCGTGATCATTGATATTGCATCAAGACCCGGCGGTACGGATCTGATGGCAGCGGAGGCATATGGGATCAAAGTTGTGGCAGCATTGGGACTTCCGGGGCTGTATACGACAAAGAGCAGTGCAAAAGTGCTGGCAGATGCAATTCTTGAACACAGTAAAATCAGGCAGGACAGGAAAGAGGCAAAGGCATGGATTTATCAAATCGCAATATAGGGTATGGGATTACCGGTTCTTTCTGTACATTCGCAAAAACCAGGAAAGAGATTCAGAGACTGACGGAGATGGGAGCACATGTGATTCCCATCTTTTCTTATCAGACGCAGAACTGTGATACGCGGTTTGGAACGGCAAAAGAGTTTATGGAAGAAGTCTGTGACATAACGGGGAACCCTGGAATCCGCACACTTCAGGAGGCAGAACCGATCGGACCGAAGGGATATCTGGATGTGATGGTGATTGCACCGTGTACAGGAAATTCTGCGGCGAAGCTGGCGAATGCAATCACCGATACTCCGGTTCTGATGGCTGCCAAAGCGCATATGCGCAATGGCAAACCACTGGTAATTGCCATATCCACCAACGATGCACTGGGAGCCAGTTTTAAAAATATCGGGATGCTGATGAATACGAAACATATTTATTTTGTGCCATTCGCACAGGATAATTATGAAAAAAAGCCAAATTCGATGGTGGCAAAAATGGAACTTTTGCCGGAGACGATTTCGGCAGCTTTGGAAGGAAAGCAGCTGCAGCCGGTGGTACGGGGATAAAAAAGCCCCCAGACAGATCTGTCTGGGGAGGCTTTTACATAATCCGGGAATGGTATTATGCATTTTTTTGTGCATCATAGGCTTCGCGCAATGCCTTGGCAAGCTGATCACCGCAGGAGGTGTTTTTCATGCCGCAGTGAATACCGGAGATACGGCGTTCCACTTCTTCAACAGTCATGCCCTCAACCAGACGGGGAATTGCCTGAAGATTTCCCTGACAGCCGCCGGTGAATTTAACATTTTTAACAATATTTCCGTCCAGCTCCACTTCGATCTGTGTGGAACAGGTGCCTTTTGTTTTGTAAATATAAGACATGGGTTTTTCCCTTCCTTTCTGTTTCTTCCTTGTGTTTGGAATACAATAATCGTCCTCTTATCATAGCAAGCTGTTTACAAATTTTCAATAGCAGAATCCCGTTCGTTCATAAAAAGTTTATAAAACATTCATGGCCTTTGAGTTGTGTAAATGTGGAGAAAGTGGTACAATACCTATATTCTATGCGAGTTAGGAGCAAAATATATTATGAGTGCATTGACTAAAATTTTTGGTACACACAGTGACAGGGAGTTGAAACGAATTACGCCCCTCGTAGATAAAGTGGAATCTTATCGTGACGGGATGAAGGCACTTTCGGATGAAGAATTACGGGGAAAGACAAAAGAATATAAGGAGCGTCTGGAAAAAGGAGAGACACTTGACGATCTGCTTCCGGAAGCGTATGCGACCGTACGTGAGGCAGCAAGCCGTGTGCTTGGCATGGAGCATTACAGAGTACAGATTATCGGTGGTATTATCCTGCATCAGGGACGTATTGCAGAGATGAAGACAGGTGAAGGTAAGACACTGGTATCTACACTTCCGGCTTATCTGAATGCGCTGGAGGGCAAAGGGGTATATATCGTCACCGTCAATGATTATCTGGCAAAACGAGATTCCGAGTGGATGGGAAAAGTGCATGAATTCCTCGGACTGACCGTTGGTGTTGTATTGAATGATATGAGCAACGATGAGCGCCGCGACGCTTACAATTGCGATATTACATATATTACAAATAACGAACTTGGATTTGATTACCTGCGTGACAACATGGTGATCTACAAGGAGCAGCTGGTACAGAGAGGCCTACACTATGCGATCATCGATGAGGTCGATTCCGTATTGATCGATGAGGCGCGTACACCTCTTATTATTTCCGGGCAGAGTGGAAAGTCCACCAAATTATATGAAGCATGTGATATTTTAGCGCAGCAGCTGACACGTGGTGAGGATGTACCGGAGTATTCCAAGATGGATGCCATCATGGGAATTGAGCAGGAAGAAACCGGAGACTTTATCGTAAATGAAAAGGACAAACTGGTGAATCTGACACAGCAGGGTGTGGAAAAAGTTGAGAAATTTTTCCATATTGATAACCTGGCAGATCCGGAGAACCTGGAGATCCAGCATAATGTGATCCTTGCGCTCCGTGCACATTATCTGATGTTCCGCGATCAGGATTACGTGGTAAAAGATGATCAGGTTATGATCGTAGACGAGTTTACCGGACGTATCATGCCGGGCCGTCGTTATTCCGATGGTCTGCATCAGGCAATCGAGGCAAAGGAGCATGTAAAGGTTAAGAGAGAGAGCAAGACACTTGCAACCATTACATTCCAGAACTTCTTCAATAAATTTGAGAAGAAAGCTGGTATGACCGGTACGGCTCTGACGGAGGAAAAAGAGTTCCGTGATATTTACGGCATGGACGTTATTGAGATTCCTACCAACCGTCCGATTGCACGTATCGATCATCAGGATGCGGTATATAAGACGAAGAAAGAAAAATTCAAAGCAGTTGTTGAGGAAGTCAAGGAAGCACATGAGAAGGGACAGCCGGTTCTGGTTGGTACCATCACGATTGAGACTTCCGAGCTGATCAGCGGAATGTTAAAGCGTGAGGGAATTCCGCATACCGTATTGAATGCAAAATTCCATGAGCAGGAGGCCGAGATCGTCGCACAGGCAGGTCAGCACGGAGCGGTTACCATCGCTACCAACATGGCTGGTCGTGGTACCGATATCAAGCTGGACGAGGATGCACGTGAAGCCGGAGGTTTAAAGATCATCGGTACCGAGCGTCATGAATCCCGCCGTATCGATAATCAGCTGCGTGGCCGTGCCGGACGTCAGGGAGATCCGGGTGAATCCCAGTTCTTTATTTCTCTGGAAGATGATCTGATGCGGCTGTTCGGTTCCGAGCGTCTGATGTCAGTATTTAACGCACTTGGTGTTCCGGAAGGTGAGCAGATTCAGCACAAGATGCTTACTTCTGCCATCGAGAAGGCACAGGAAAAGATCGAGTACAACAACTATGGTATTCGTAAGAATCTGTTAGAGTATGATCAGGTAAACAACGATCAGAGAGAGATCATTTACAAAGAGCGTATGTCCGTATTAAATGGAGACAGCATGCGTGATGCGATCTTTAAGATGATTCAGGAACAGGTGGAGAAATCAGTCGATACCTGTATTTCGAATGAGATTCCGCGCGAAGAGTGGAATTTAAATGAATTAAATGAAATTCTTCTGCCGGTGATTCCTCTTGAACCTGTTACAGAGAAAAATATCGAAGATATCAAGGATGTCAAAGAATTAAAGCAGCATCTGAAAGAACAGGCAGTGCTTTTATATGAAGCTAAAGAGACCGAATTCCCGGAGATCGAGCAGTTCCGTGAGCTGGAGCGTGTCGTATTGCTGAAGGTGATCGACCGCAAGTGGATGGATCATATCGACGATATGGATCAGCTCCGTCAGGGTATCGGATTACAGGCATACGGACAGAGAGATCCGCTGGTTGAGTATAAGATGGCCGGATTTGATATGTTCGATGAAATGATCGCGGGTATTCAGGAGGATACCATCCGTCTTCTCTATCATGTACAGGTAGAGCAGAAGGTAGAGCGTGAGCAGGTCGCAAAAGTAACCGGAACCAATAAGGACGAGAGTGCGGCAAAGGCACCGAAGAAGCGTGAACACGCCAAGGTATATCCGAATGATCCGTGTCCATGCGGAAGCGGTAAGAAATATAAGCAGTGCTGCGGACGTAAGGTTGTATAAAATCGAAGCAGATAACAAAAACGTGGAAACCATCATGGTTTCCGCGTTTTTTGTAATGACACTATTTTTGTTTCTTTGGAAATTTAGAATAAGATTTGTTCTGTTTCATGCCGCCCCGGCACTCTGCAAGTTCGCTGACAGTGACGAGCTGATATCCGCGTCTGGTAAGTTCTGGAATGATTGTCTGGGAGGCAGTGGCGGTCGCTTTATACAGATCGTGCATCAGTACGATATCTCCATCCTTTACATGGTTCAATACGGCTTTCTGGGTACTTGCGGAATCCCGCGTTTTCCAATCTAAGGTATCGATGGACCAGATGATGGAAGGCATTCCCACCCATGATTTGATGTTGGAACTGGTGGCACCTCCCGGTGGGCGCATCACAACCGGATTTATACCGATTACTTTTTTGACGGCACGATTGGTTTTGGAAACCTGTTTTTGAACTTCCTTTTTCCCAACCCGGGTCAGAATTTTGTGATCATAAGTGTGATTGCCAATCTGACACCCATTGTCATAAGCCTTCTGTACGGTTTTGGAGTAAGTCGATACGCGGCTGCCCACCACAAAAAATGTGGCAACGGAATCATTTTTCTTCAGGGTTTTTAAAATAGTTGGGGTATAAACCGATGGTCCGTCGTCGTAAGTGAGGGCAACCATCTTTTTGTTTTTATCGATTTTCCGTGTCAGAACCCCTTTTTTATTAAAGTAACATAAGTAATGGGAAATATTCTTTTTCCCGGTAACTGCCTGTCCGTTTTTCCCGAAATAGTATTTGTTTTTGCCAACCTTTTTCCACCGGTTTTTCAGCTTTTTTCCATTCTGATAAAAATAGAAATGTCCGTTTTTATCATGGATAAGTCCCTGCAATACCGGTTTGGGATTTTCCGTGGAAGGAACCACCGGTGTTTCCGTTGGAATTTCGGAAGAAATTTCTGTGGAGTCATTTGCGGGCAGTTCTGTATTCAGATCTGCCGCATGGATAGCAATCCGGCCTGAAACTATGGTTAATGTCAGGGTAAATAACAATATTCCAAGAGGAAATAAATGAAATTCTTTTCTTCTTTTCATACAAAATCTCCTTATCTTTTGTGACATGTATTTGCTGTTATCATACACACTTTACAGGCAAAAAGAAAGACGAGAACAAATGTTCTGATTAAGATAGACAAAGTCAGATCTTTGTAGTAAAATTAACATATATGTGCAGACTATAAAGATATGGATTTTATCTTTTTTTCATGGAATAAAGTTAGTTTTACGATAAATTTGAGAAGGGTAGAGGGCATTATGGAGTTCAAATTACATGCCCATATGAGCCAACCGGTGACCAGCCGCAGGCAATTGAAAAATTAGTCAAAGGATTCAAAGAAGGCAACCAGTTTGAAACGCTGCTGGGTGTGACCGGTTCGGGAAAGACCTTTACGATGGCAAATGTCATTCAGGCACTGAATAAGCCAACGCTGATTATTTCCCACAACAAGACACTGGCGGGGCAGCTGTACGGAGAAATGAAAGAATTTTTCCCGGAGAATGCCGTCGAGTATTTTGTTTCCTACTATGATTATTATCAGCCGGAAGCGTATGTGCCACAGTCGGACACTTATATTGCGAAAGATTCTGCGGTCAATGATGAAATTGATAAGCTGCGCCTTTCTGCCACGGCAGCACTGGCGGAGCGAAAAGATGTCATCATCGTGGCATCTGTCTCCTGTATCTATGGCATTGGTAGTCCGGATGACTATATGAACATGATGGTTTCCCTGCGTCCCGGAATGGAGATTGACCGTGATGATGTGATCAAGGGACTCATTGACATGCAGTACACGCGCAACGAGATGGATTTTAAGCGTGGTACGTTTCGTGTGCATGGCGATGTACTGGAGATTTTTCCGGCGAATAATACCGACACGGCGATCCGAGTGGAGTTTTTCGGAGATGAGATCGACCGGATTACGGAGGTGGATGTGCTTACCGGAGAGATCAAATGTATATTAAAGCATGCGGCTGTGTTTCCGGCGTCCCATTATGTGGTGCCACAGGAAAAAATGAACGCAGCGTGTGACCGTATCGAGGCAGAACTGGAAGAGAGGGTCAGGTATTTTAAGGGTGAAGATAAGCTGCTGGAAGCGCAGCGTATCGCGGAGCGCACGAATTTTGATATTGAAATGATGAAGGAAACCGGATTTTGCAGCGGCATCGAAAACTATTCCCGCCATCTGGCAGGACGTGCCGAGGGAGAAATGCCGGAGACACTGATGGATTATTTTCCGGACGACTTTCTGATTATTGTGGATGAGTCCCACATTACGATTCCGCAGGTGCGTGGAATGTATGCAGGGGATCGCTCACGGAAACAGACACTGGTGGACTATGGATTCCGTCTGCCGTCCGCACTCGATAACCGCCCGCTTAATTTTGAAGAGTTTGAGAGCAAGATTGATCAGATGCTGTTTGTATCAGCTACGCCGAATGTCTATGAGAACGAGCATGAATTGCTGCGTGTGGAGCAGATTATCCGTCCGACCGGACTTCTGGACCCGGAGATTTCCGTGCGACCGGTTGAGGGGCAGATCGATGATCTGATCGGGGAAGTTAACAAAGAGACGAAAAATCACCATAAAGTGCTGATCACGACACTGACCAAGCGTATGGCGGAGGATCTGACACAGTATATGAGCGAACTTGGCATCCGTGTAAAATATCTGCACTCGGATATTGATACCTTAGAGCGTGCAGAGATTATCCGTGACCTGCGTCTGGACGTGTTTGATGTACTTGTCGGTATCAACCTGCTGCGGGAGGGACTGGATATTCCGGAGATTACGCTTGTGGCGATTCTGGATGCGGATAAGGAAGGATTCCTTCGTTCCGAGACTTCACTGATCCAGACCATCGGACGTGCGGCAAGAAACAGTGAGGGACATGTAATCATGTATGCGGATAAGATCACGGATTCCATGCGTGTGGCCATTGATGAGACGGAGCGCCGCCGCAAGCTTCAGCAGGCATACAATGAGGAACATGGAATCACACCGAAGACCATCCAGAAATCTGTGCGTGATCTGATTGCAATCTCCAAAAAAGTGGCAGCAGAGGAGATGGAATTTGATAAAGATCCGGAATCTATGAGCCGCAGGGAATTAGAAAAACTGATCGGGGACATCCAGAAGAAGATGAAGAAAGCTGCCGCAGAACTCAATTTTGAGGCGGCGGCAGAGTATCGTGACAAGATGGTAAAACTGAAAAATATGCTTCGGGATATTGAGGAATAGATAAAAGAGAGGAAACAAAATGCCGAAAAAACAGAGAAAATATATTAAAATACGAGGCGCCAACGAACACAACTTAAAATGCATCGATGTGGACATTCCGAGAGATGAGTTTGTTGTTCTGACCGGACTGTCAGGTTCCGGAAAGTCTTCGCTTGCGTTCGATACGATCTATGCGGAGGGACAGCGGCGCTACATGGAGTCTTTGTCTTCCTATGCAAGACAGTTCTTAGGACAGATGGAAAAACCGGATGTAGAGTCAATTGAGGGACTTCCGCCGGCAATCTCCATTGACCAGAAGTCGACGAACCGAAACCCGCGTTCCACCGTCGGAACCGTGACGGAAATTTATGATTATTTTCGACTGCTGTATGCCCGCATAGGAATTCCACATTGTCCGAAGTGTGGACGTGCCATCGAGAAACAGACGATCGATCAGATGGTAGATGCCGTGATGAAACTGCCGGAACGCACACGCATCCAGATCCTTGCGCCGGTTGTGCGCGGGCGTAAGGGCGAACATCAGAAATTATTCGAGAAAGCAAAAAAAAGCGGTTATGTGCGTGTGATCGTGGACGGAAATATGTATGAACTTTCGGAAGAAATTCCGATGGATAAAAACATCAAACACAATATTGATATTGTGGTCGACCGTCTGGTGGTAAAACCCGGAATTGAAAAGCGTCTGACCGATTCCCTGGAAAATGTTTTTGAGCTGACCGGGGGAAATGCGATTGTAGATGTGGTGGACGGGGAACCAATGAATTTTTCCCAGAATTTTGCGTGTCCGGATTGCGGAATCAGTGTGGATGAGGTGGAACCGCGAAGCTTTTCGTTTAATAATCCGTTTGGTGCCTGTCCGGTCTGCTACGGACTCGGTTACAAGATGGAGTTTGATGAAAATCTCATGATTCCGGATAAGACACTGTCTATTTCCGAGGGGGCAATTCAGGTAATGGGCTGGCAGTCCTGCACCGATCCGTCCAGCTATACCTATGCCACCCTAAAAGCGTTGTCGGAAGGATATGGATTTTCTCTCGATACACCATATAAAGATCTGCCAAAAGAAATCCGGCATATGCTCATTCATGGCGGAGATGGCCGGATATTAAAGGTGCATTATAAAGGGCAGCGTGGAGAAGGCGTCTATGATCTGAATTGGGAAGGCCTTATTAAAAATGTCGAGCGCCGTTACCGGGAGACGGGATCGGACACGATGAAGCAGGAATATGAGCAGTTTATGCGTATTACACCGTGTGCTGCCTGCCATGGACAGCGTCTGAAGCAGAGTTCTCTTGCGGTTACGGTTGCAGACAAAAATATATATGAGATGACCGATATGTCGGTAAAGGATCTCGTGAAATATCTGGCGGAAATGCAGCTGACGGAACAGCAGCAGTTCATCGGCAATCAGATTTTAAAGGAAATCCGTGCCCGTGTGGGCTTTTTGCAGGAGGTAGGTCTGGATTATCTGACATTGACACGTGCGACCGGAACCTTGTCCGGAGGAGAGGCGCAGCGCATCCGCCTGGCTACCCAGATCGGTTCCGGACTGGTCGGCGTGGCATATATTCTGGATGAGCCGAGTATTGGACTGCATCAGCGGGACAATGACAAGCTGCTGCATGCACTGATGAATCTTAAGAATCTGGGAAATACGCTGATTGTCGTGGAACATGATGAGGATACCATGCGTGCGGCCGACTACATTGTGGATATTGGTCCGGCAGCCGGCGTCCATGGTGGAGAAGTCGTTGCGGCCGGTACTGCGGCGGATATCATGAAATGCAAAAAATCCATTACCGGCGCTTATCTGAGCGGCCGGATGAAGATTCCGGTACCATCAAAACGGCGCAGACCAACCGGATTTCTTACCATCAAAGGAGCGCGGGAAAATAATCTGAAAAATATTGATGTGCAGGTTCCGCTTGGTATCATGACCTGTATCACCGGAGTATCGGGATCGGGAAAGAGTTCCCTGACCAATGAAATTCTGTATAAGCATCTGGCGCGAACTTTAAACCGGGCACGCTGCATCCCCGGAGATCACGATGATATTCTGGGTGTGGAACAACTGGATAAGATTATCGATATTGATCAGTCACCGATCGGACGCACACCGCGTTCGAATCCGGCAACCTATACCGGTGTGTTTGACATGATCCGTGATCTGTTTGCGGCAACTCCGGATGCAAAGGCACGTGGATATAAGAAGGGACGTTTCAGTTTCAACGTCAAAGGCGGACGCTGTGAGGCCTGCAGCGGAGATGGTATCATAAAGATCGAGATGCATTTCCTGCCGGATGTGTATGTGCCGTGTGAAGTCTGCGGTGGCAGGCGCTATAACCGCGAGACACTTGAAGTGCGCTATAAAGGAAAGACGATCTATGACGTGCTGGATATGACGGTGGAAGAGGCATTGGAATTTTTCAAAAATGTACCAACGATCCACCGAAAGATTCAGACACTGTACGATGTCGGACTTTCCTATGTAAAACTGGGACAGCCTTCCACAGAATTATCCGGAGGAGAAGCGCAGCGTATCAAACTTGCCACAGAACTGAGCAAACGAGGAACGGGAAAAACCATTTATGTACTGGATGAGCCAACCACCGGACTGCATTTTGCGGATGTACACAAGCTGGTGGAGATTCTCAGAAAGCTTTCGGACGGCGGAAATACCGTTGTCGTCATCGAGCATAATCTGGACGTCATCAAGACGGCTGACTATATCATTGATATGGGACCGGAAGGTGGTGACGGTGGTGGAACCGTGATTGCACAGGGGACTCCGGAGGAAATCTGCAAAGTTCCGGAATCGTATACCGGTCAGTTTTTAAAACCGTATCTGGAATCGAAGAACGTATAAAATAGCGAAAATGCACAGATTTTTGTCCTGGGAACAGAGAGATTCCTTAAAATTTAATTAAAATGCTTTAACCTATAAAAAAATGTTTGAAAAATGGGATGAATTGTATATAATGTTACTGTATGCATAAAAATATGATTAACTGCAGATTTGCGCCATAAACGCAGATCGGATTTTGATAAAGAAAGATAAAAAGAAAATAGGAAGGGGCATTCGGGATGATCGGATCAGATATCGGAATTGATTTAGGTACTGCGAGTATTTTAGTATATATTAAAGGAAAAGGTGTTGTATTAAAAGAGCCTTCCGTTGTTGCATTTGACAGAGATACCAATAAAATTAAAGCAATCGGTGAGGAAGCAAGGCTGATGCTTGGAAGAACACCGGGAACATTGTGGCAGTCCGTCCTCTTCGCCAGGGTGTGATTTCAGATTATACCGTCACAGAGAAGATGATCAAGTATTTCATCCAGAAGGCACTTGGAAAGAAGAGCTTTCGTAAGCCGCGCATCAGCGTCTGCGTACCGAGTGGTGTTACAGAGGTTGAAAAGAAAGCCGTAGAGGATGCAACTTATCAGGCAGGAGCCCGCGAAGTAGAGATTATTGAGGAACCAATTGCAGCAGCAATCGGTGCCGGTATTGATATTTCCAGACCATGCGGAAACATGATCGTAGATATCGGAGGAGGTACTTCGGATATCGCAGTCATTTCTCTGGGTGGTTCTGTTGTGAGCACTTCCGTGAAAATTGCAGGAGATGATTTTGACGAAGCCCTGGTCCGCTATATGAGAAAGAAACATAATCTTTTGATCGGTGAGCGTACCGCAGAAGATATCAAGATCAAAATTGGTACATGCTACCCACTGGCACAGAATGAGACGATGGATGTCCGTGGCCGTAATCTGGTAACCGGTCTGCCAAGAACCATTACGGTAAGCTCTGAGGAGACAGAGGAAGCTCTGCGTGAGGCAACATTACAGATTGTGGAAGCTGTACATTCCGTACTGGAGAAAACTCCACCGGAACTGGCAGCAGACGTTGCAGACAGGGGAATTGTCCTGACAGGTGGCGGCTCCTTGCTTCGCGGTCTGGAGGAACTGATTGAAGAACGTACCGGAATCAACACGATGACGGCAGAGCATCCTATGACCTGTGTAGCAATCGGAACCGGAAAATATGTAGAATTCCTTGCAGGAAAAAGAGACGAGGATTAATGCATAAAGTGCGCGTTTATGCGCACTTTTTATCGCATGTCTATAAAGCTCGTGAGGGCATTTGCCGATATAAATTAAAACTGTGAAAATTGAGGTGTCATAAATGGTAAAAGGATTGTATACCGCCCATACGGGAATGGTAAACGAAATGAAGCGTCTGGATATTCTGGCAAATAATCTGGCAAACGCAGACACAACAGCATATAAAAAAGAAGGAACGACGAGTCGTACTTTTGCCGATGAGATGTCTTTGCGCATTAAGGATTCTTCTAATATGGGGATTCCGAAAAAGCTTGGAGATATTACATATGGGGTTCACCTTGGACAGGTATATACGGATTATTCCACGGGAAATTTCAAGGTGACAGATAACACCACAGATTTTGCGATTGAAGGAAATGGCTTTTTTGCCGTGGCATTCACGGACAAGCAGGGAAATACTTCCGTGAAGTATACGCGGGATGGAGCCTTTACTGTAAATAAAGAGGGGTATCTGGTGACGAAGGATGGCGATTATGTTTTAAATGCCACTGGTGCAATGAATGGCGATCCGGGTCAGAATAATTATATACGTCTGGATCCAAATGCTGCGATTACCGTGAATAAACTGGGATACGTCATGCAGAATAACCAGATTGTCGGAACGATCGGCATGGTGGATGTGGATAATTATGACTATCTTGAAAAATACGGTGAGAATCTGTATAACCTTCTTCCGGGAGGAAACCGGATTGCAACAGATGCCAATATAGAGCAGGGCACACTGGAGACTTCCAATGTAAATGTTGTAAATGAGATGGTAAATATGATTACAATTCAGAGAGCCTATGAGGCAGGACAGAAGGTAATCACTTCCATAGATGGAACACTTGACCGGGCAGTTAACAATGTCGGTAAAGTATAATAGTCGCTGAAAGACCGCAAGGAGGAAATAGAAGCGTATGATGAGATCACTTTATACTGCGGCAACCGGAATGATTGCGCAGCAAGACAAATCTGGATACAATTTCAAATAACCTGTCCAATGTGAATACGACAGGTTATAAGACGGAACGTACCGAGTTT
>ENA-OQKA01000269-OQKA01000269.1-human-gut-metagenome-genome-assembly--contig:-NODE-269-length-14733-cov-1.887101_pt1 | contig 14733 bp, 15 predicted proteins | sample MGYA00242644_ERZ504789 | MGnify/ENA primary metagenome ERZ504789 (study PRJEB26092, sample SAMD00036423) | human gut metagenome | host: Homo sapiens | study: EMG produced TPA metagenomics assembly of...
GACAGTACTCCATCAAATGAATATCCATCATACCAGTTCTTAACTTCTTCCATATCCATTCCGTATTGTTCACAGAGCTTTTTGACTTCTTGTTCTGTAAACCCGACATAACATGCTAAAGGTCCCGGGGCGATCATGGAAAATTCATCAAACATATTCAGTGCCGAATGTGTTCCATATTTCTTAATCGGTAAAATTCCTGTCATGTAAGATAGATAAATACATGCCTTATCTTTTAATAAGTCCCGTAGAAAATCTAAATATTTTTCCTGTGCTTCTTTATCTTGTTTATATTCCCTAAAAATGCAATCCCATTCATCAATGATCACAACAAATGGGTACTGCATTTGTGCATAAATATCCTGCATACACTCAATCAAATCTGTATCGTCAAAATAATCAACTTCTGGATATTCCATTTTCAAATCTCTGATCACAAGCTTCTTCACACGATCGATCAATTCTTCTACATTATGACTTCGACTTAGAAATTCCTGCATATTTAAGAATATGGTATTATATTGATTCAGATATTTTTCAAAATCTTTATCTTTTGCAATTTCAAACTTTCCAAATAATTCTTTTGAATTACAACCGCGGCTGTAATAAGCTGTCAGCATATTCGCAGCCATTGACTTCCCAAATCTTCTTGGACGACTATTGCAAATATAGCCTTGCAGCGTATTTAACACCTTATTTGTATAATTAATGAGACCACTTTTATCTATATATATTTCGGAATTCAAAGCAACCTGGAACGCAGAATTGTCTGGATTAACAAACATTCCCATTATGCAGCACGCTCCTTTCTTTGGCGGCATGATGAGTCATGCCTGTTGTGCTTTGATTTTAACATCTAACATCCCAAATAGCAAGTTGATACCCCAGCGCAGAATAACTATTTTTTCTCCCAGATGAAACACTAATATGTGAACTTGAGGTCATTTTTTGTTTGTTTATTCCACCGTCACGCTCTTGGCGAGATTTCTCGGCTTATCTACATCCAGGCCTTTGGCTACGCTGACATAATAGCCAAGCAGCTGCAAAGGAATAACTGCCAGTGAAGTTGCAAAGTGTGGATCTGTTTTCGGAATATAAACTGTGAAATCTGCAGTATCTTCTATATTATAATGTCCATATGTGGTGAGTCCCATCAGGTATGCACCGCGGCTCTTACATTCTACCATATTGGAGACTGTTTTCTCATAGAGATGATTCTGCGTGAGAATTCCGATCACAAGAGTTCCGTCCTCAATCAGAGAGATTGTGCCATGTTTCAGCTCTCCGGCCGCATAAGCTTCTGTGTGTACATAACTGACTTCTTTCATCTTCAAGCTGCCTTCCATACTGATGGCATAGTCAATACCACGCCCGATAAAGAAAGCATCCCTGGCATTTGCCTGCTTAGCCGCAAACCACTGGATACGCTCTTTGTCATCTTCAATGATCTTGGCAATCTTATCCGGAAGTGTTTTCAGCTCTGCGATCAGCTCCTGATATTTTTCTTCTGTAATCTGTTCTCTGACTTTTCCAAACTGCACTGCCAGTGCATAGGAGGCAATCAACTGAGTACTGTATGCCTTGGTAGTTGCTACAGAAATTTCCGGTCCCGCCAGAGTGTAAAAAACATTATCCGCTTCTCTGGCAATGGAAGAACCTACCACATTGACAATTCCCAGTGTACGGATACCTCTCTGTTTCGCCTCACGAAGTGCCGCAAGGCTGTCTGCTGTTTCCCCTGACTGGCTGACAATGACCACAAGACCTTCCGGATCTAAAATCGGATTTCTGTATCGGAATTCCGATGCCAGTTCCACACGTACCGGAATCCTTGTCAGATCTTCAATCACATACTGGGCTGCCATTCCCACATGGTAAGCAGAGCCACAGGCTACAATATAAATCTGGCTGATCTTTTTGATCTCCTCATCTGTAAGACCTACTTCTGAGAGATCAATACGATCATCTTTGAGTACAGAATTCAAAGTATCCCGAACTGCTTTCGGCTGTTCATGAATTTCTTTTATCATGAAATGTTCAAATCCCGCTTTCTCCGCCGCTTCTGCATCCCATTCAATTGTTTTCGGCTCTTTCTGGATCTCATCACCATCCAGATTGTAGAACGTGATCTCCCCTTTTCTGATACGAGCCATCTCCAGATTTCCAATATAATATACATTTCTGGTGTATTTTAAAATTGCAGGAACATCGGATGCAATGTAAGATTCACCGTTCTCCACCCCAAGGATCATCGGGCTGTCTTTTCTTGCCACATAAATCTCTCCCGGGTAGTCTTTAAACATGATCGCAAGAGCATAGGAACCGCGGATACGGACCATTGCATGGTTAATGGCATCTACCGGTGTTCCGAGATATTTCTTATAATAATAATCTACAAGTTTAACTGCTACTTCAGTGTCTGTAGATGAATAAAACTCATAGCCATTGCGGATCAGTTTGTCTTTCAGTTCCTGATAATTCTCAATGATTCCATTATGAACTGCTACTACGTTACCGTCATCACTCATATGGGGATGCGCATTTGTCTCAGAGGGTTCTCCATGTGTCGCCCAACGGGTATGTCCGATACCACATGTTCCAGGTACAGATTCTCCATTATTAGTTTTATCTGCAAGAACTTTCAGTCTGCCTTTCGCTTTAATAACCTCTGTATCACCTTCGCCGTCGCGAACTGCAAGTCCCGCTGAATCATAACCTCTGTATTCAAGTCTGGACAGACCATATAATAATATAGGTGCTGCCTGATGATTACCTGTAAATCCAACAATTCCACACATTTATATTTATTCCTCCCATATTTTCCAGATATTTACAGCATTATAAAAATACTGCTTTATTATATTATAAGAGCATTATGGAGTAATTTCTTATAATATAATAAAATTTCAGGGGTTCTCTCTGTCATATCGTGTCTCATTGTATCATGATGTTCCACATATGGCAAGAAATACCCTGAAACTGTGTACTCTGTTTTTACGAAAGTTACTTTCATCATTGTTTATCCACGTTATCCTTTGTGTCTTTTCTGATTACCGATTTCATTTTACTTTCTGCTTCTTTACTGTTGACCAGCCGCTGTATATCTTTCTTCCATTCTCATCATATCTGTATGAACGGATTCTGTAATAATATGTATGTCCTTTTTTCAGTTTTGCATTTGTGTATTTTGTAGTTGAACCGGATTTAATTACCGCTGCTCTTACGTATGGATTAGTGGTTCCTGCCCGGCGATAGATCTCATATCCGTCTGCACTCTTTGCCTTTTTCCATGTAATCACAAGTTTCCCGGCAGTCCTGTTTGATATACCTGTAATTGAAGTTTTTGCCGGTTTTGCAGTCAGATCATCAGCAGAATACGTTTCCTTCGTCATATAAAGAATGGAATTTTTTCCGGTTCCATATAAGCTCTTTGCTTCTTTGTCATATGCAAAATATATATTCGCACTGTCTGTCGCATATATATAGCCCCGGGAAATACTTCCTGAAATCGGAGTATCCAGAAACAGACCTCCGTCTTCTCCAACTGTTCCTTCATCGCTGTTTGTGATATCTGCCATATAATATTTACCGTTATTTGCCACAATATTCCACATATGAGGACCTTCACCTGTACCGCCATTCATCATACCGGTCACTGTATAGCAAGTAATGTCACTGAGATCGCACAGATACTGAAATGCCTTGGAATAACCTTCACAGACCACATTAGTACTGTCATCTCCGTCAAAAACATAGATTAACTGCCATGGATCTCCGTATTCATCATCCTCCGTCACATCATCATTGTAGGAAGTCAGGTAGCAGATCATTTCTTTATATCCGTACAGCTTTTCTGTCTCTGTATAACCCTGAAATTCTTTTACGATCATTCTGGCATTTTCTGCTGCACTTTTTGCAAGCTGTACAATCCCTGCATTTACTTTATATTTACCGGAAGCATAACTGCTGATCACCGGCATAGATATGGAAAGATTTTCAATTTTTACAGTTGTTTTGTTTCCTGTTGCCTTTGTGCTGTAACCATACTGCCAGGTAGTAGCTGCAGTCTTTTCGTACCAGTACAATTCATATGGACAATCTACAGCCAGGCAATCGATAATCTTTGAAATATCCAGTTCATTAAGGTGTGCGGCTACTTCTCTTTTGAGCGCATTACCGCTTGCTGTTGTCTGCCAGGTCAGTCCCAGATCTGAACTGACTTTAAACCTGGTAGAACCACCTTTCGATGCCACTGCGCTGATTTTACTCTTAAGTTCCTCATATAAGGTCTGCTGCTGTCCATTCAGTACATCCTCACCCAGAGAAGCTGCTGGCTGTGTGTCCGGATCCTGTCCGTACAGAATGTCATTCAGATATTTCTCCAGAAGCTGTCTGTTATCCACAGCACCGTTTTCGTCCGGAATTACAGCCTCTGCAAAGACTTCTTCGTCTGAATCTGCTTCATTTGAACCTGCTTTGTCCGAAATGCTATCCTCTGTATCTGATGCAAACTCCGCATTATCCGCAGTTTCCTGTTGTACATCAAATTCTGTTGCATCATCTGAATTAAATTCAGAAACTGTACCATCTGTGAAATCTGCTGCTGTTACAGGTGTTACCGTAATTCCTGCTGCCAGAACCAGGCTCATTCCCAGACTTATAAAATTTTTCTTTCTGTACATAACGCATTTTCTCCTTATCTGTCGTAAATATAGTATATTACTACAATACTTTATTTCGACAGATAAAACAAGATTTTTTTTATAATCCTTGTTCTCCTGCCAGATAGCACAGGTCTGCAAGACGTTCATATTTTGTCTGCATACACGCAATATAGTCATCCAGAAATCTTTTTACACGATACGGGATATCTAAGCGCTCATATCGGTTCTCAAATTCCGTCAGGTCACTGTTATCCTGCCTGATATACTCATCTGCTGCACTTGACTTTTCCGCTTTCGAGAGCAGTAAACGTTTCTCCTACGTAACGTACCTGTTAATTCCATTTCGCACTATTCATTCTATTTTGTTCATCTTATTCTTTTCTCCTATTATTATTTTTACATTTGTGGTAACCTTGTTACCTGTGTGTGTTGTTTGTTATATGTTGATTTGTTGTGTTATGTGTGTTATGTACCCGATGTGTGCAGATCGGTACATACCGTTTTCTGTCTTATTACAACTATAATTGTAATTTTGTTTAAAGAAAATGTCAATTTATTTCGTCCGACATCTTATGATATGATTCGACATTTATCTGAAAATACAAGAAAGAATCCTGCTTGCAGGATTCTCCGCCTGCGGCGGGTCGCTTCAGCGACATAATTCCTCTCCGTCGCAGTGCGATCCTGCCCGGAGGGCTTTTTTATGTTATAGGAACATTACAGAGTAATTTCCTATAACATAAAAAATCCCCTGCCATTCAGCAGGGGATTTTAATTTAATCATATTCAGATTAGTTGTTGATAAGTTTGTCTTCGCCATTCCAGCTGTAAAGTTTACGGATTTCTTCGCCAACTTTCTCAGACTGATGCTCAGAAGCTTTCTTTCTCATAGCTTTGAAGTGAACCTGTGCACCTGCATCAGACATATCAAGTAAGAAGTCTTTTGCAAATGTACCATCCTGGATATCAGAAAGAATTTTCTTCATAGCTTTCTTTGTATCTTCTGTGATGATCTTAGGTCCTGTGATGTAATCACCATATTCAGCAGTGTTGGAGATAGAATATCTCATTCCTGCGAATCCTGACTGATAGATCAGGTCTACGATCAGCTTCATTTCATGAATACATTCAAAGTATGCATTTCTTGGGTCATAACCAGCTTCAACAAGTGTTTCGAAACCAGCCTGCATAAGTGCGCAAACACCACCGCAAAGTACAGCCTGCTCACCAAAGAGGTCTGTCTCTGTCTCTACACGGAATGTAGTTTCAAGAAGACCAGCTCTTGCTCCGCCGATTCCAAGACCATATGCCAGTGCAAGATCCTGAGCTTTTCCTGTGTAATCCTGCTCTACAGCGATAAGACAAGGTGTTCCTTTTCCAGCCTGATACTCACTTCTTACTGTATGACCAGGTGCTTTAGGAGCGATCATTGTAACGTCAACATTCTTTGGTGGTTTGATGCATCCGAAATGGATATTGAAACCATGAGCAAACATTAACATGTTGCCTTCTTCAAGGTTTGGCTCGATGGATTCTTTGTAAAGTTTAGCCTGTAATTCATCATTGATAAGAATCATGATGATATCTGCCTGTTTAGCTGCTTCAGCTGCTGTATATACCTTAAAGCCCTGCTCTTCAGCTCTCTTCCAGGATTTGCTGCCTTCATAAAGACCGATAATGACATCACATCCGGAATCCTTTAAGTTCAGAGCATGTGCATGTCCCTGGCTTCCGTATCCAATAATTGCAATTTTTTTACCATCCAGTAAGCTTAAATTACAATCTTCCTGATAAAAAATCTTGTTAGCCATTTTATTTTCCTCCTGCTAATCGTAAAAAATTTATCGTTAAGGGATGCTCCCCTAGCAAACTATAATATGTACTGTTTCTGAGATATTTTTCAATTTCCTGCGTTCCGAAAAGCCTTCCTGTCTTTCATCAGAAATAGGTTACATCCTGCGAACCTCTTGATAAACCGGTCATTCCTGTACGTGCAAGTTCGAGAATCTCGTAATCACCCATCAGCTCAAGAAATGCTTCCAATTTATTATGGTTGCCTGTCATCTCCAGTATCATGGAATCCACACTTACGTCTGCAACTTTCGCATGGAAAACATCCGCTATGGAAATGAGTCCCTGTCTCTGCTCCGGTTTCGCAGCCACCTTGATCATCATTAATTCATGGCATACGCTGTTGTCCGGCTCCAGGATCTTAATATCTCTTACATCTACAAGCTTGGCAAGCTGATTCGTGATCTGCTCCAGAATCAGTTCATCCCCGCTGCACACAACGGTAATTCTGGAAAAACGCTCGTCCGCTGTTACACCTCCGGTAATGCTGTCGATGTTATAGCCTCTGCGGCTGAATAATCCAGATACTCTGGTCGTTACACCTGCAGTATTATCTACTAACAGGGATAATACTCTCTTCTGCATGTCCCACCTGCTTTCAACGTGTACATTTTCACCACGTTAATATAATAAATAGCTCGTATGGTTACCATTATATCAATAATCGTGATTTTGTCAATAAATTTTTCGCACAAAAACAAATGTCTTTCTGTGACGTTACTGTTCACTTCGTTCCCAGCAACACGCTTCGCGGGATATTACCAGTGAACAGTAACTCTATGATAACTTTTGTAAAAACATCAAATCAACTGCCTATATCAGATATTTATTTCTGAACTCTTCGATCATTTTCGGTTTCAGATAAAATACGGTCTGGAAAAACTTTTCCATAGAACCATAAGTCTTTTTCACTGTTTCAAAAACAGCAGCCAAATACTCCTCTTTTACTATTATATATAATTGGAAGCTTCTCGGTCATTTTCTCATCTGCCTCCGGCCAGGTCTGTACAAGTCTCTGCATATATACCAGTTTGGGCTCCCATATAACGGTTTGTGCGCAGATAGTCTTCATATATCACATCTTCCTCCACCCCCAGCAGACTGAGCAGAAAAGCAGTCCCGATCCCTGTACGGTCCTTTCCAGTTCCGCAATGCCACAAAACAGCACCTTTTTCCTGCCTGAAAAGAATATCGATAAACTTCGCATACTGTTTCAACACCAGCTGATCCATGCATAAATTCCTGTACTGTCTGATCATATATTCTTCCATATCATCCGGGAGTCCTGCAAGCATTTTTACAAACTGTTCTCTGTTGCTGATAACCTGCACATCCTCATCCACAACCGGTACATGGTAGTATTCTACTTCTGCTATAATAGTATCCGGTTTACATTTTCTCTCTTCTGTCGAACGCAGGTCGATCACCGTCTTCAGATTGTATTCTTCTCTGAGTCTGTTCTTATCGCTCTCTGAAATGTGATAAAGTTCCCCGCTTCTCAGAAGCCTCCTCGGCAGGATGTGTCTGTCATCAGCTGTAACGATCGCACCCAGATCTCTGGTATTCGGCAGACTATGAAGAGATATCCTGCCGCCCTTCGGGAAACCTGTTGCCATATCCGGGTTTAATATCTTAAGAATGCGGATACACTCATGGATCTCTTTTTCTGTCATATCGAACTTGTATCTCTTCTTACGTCTGGTAACAATTACAAGATAATTTACACTCAGCTGTCTGTCATCACCTTCATCTGCTCCCTCTTTTCGCATATATGCCCATACAATGTCTTTACATGGAAGATTGTTTATCATCATATGTCTGGTAAAAACCAGAAATCCATCTTCTATTCTTATCTTTCCATATTTCATGAACCACCACTCCACTGTCTGCAATTTTATTACTGTTCACTCTGCTCTTAGAGCGTGTCTGAAAAATCATTCCCGCAATCTGCAAGGCATACTGAACAGCAACCATTTTTTTCAGAATAACACAGAAATCGGAATTTGACAATTCCTGTCAAACGTTTATAATCATGGTGTTATTGTGATATAGCAGTCACCTTATGAACCGTACTTTTTGTACAGAAATTATTTTTTGAAAGGATTTATGAAAATGGAGAATCTTATTTTCTGTCTTAATGCTACAATCCCGATTTTTCTCACCCTGATGCTCGGGCTCTTTTTTCGGAAGATCGGACTCTTTGATGACACCTTTGTCAGCCGTCTGAATAAGTTCGTATTTAATGCAGCTCTGCCTGCGCTTTTGTTTCTGGATATTGCAAAGTCAGATTTCTACAGTGTATGGAATACGAAATTTGTATTGTTCTGCTTCTTTGTCACACTGATCAGTATCGGAATTTCCACAGGACTTTCCTATCTGCTGAAACCGCGAAATATCCAGGGCGAATTTATCCAGGCTTCTTACCGGAGCAGCGCTGCGATCCTTGGAATTGCAATTATCCAGAATCTTTACGGAAACGCAGGAATGGCACCGCTTATGATCATCGGAAGTGTGCCGCTTTATAATGTGATGGCAGTTATAACACTGTCACTGTTCGCTCCCGGCGGCGGTAAACTTGATACCGCAAAGCTTATCCGAACCCTGAAAGGAATCGCCACGAACCCTATTATCCTTGGTATCCTGACAGGTATGGTATGGTCGCTGCTTCATCTGCCAATGCCAACAATTCTGAATACTGCCGTAGATAATCTCGGAAAAACAGCGACTCCTCTTGGGCTGATGGCCATGGGTGGCGCACTGAAATTCGGCAAGGCATTCGCAAGGCCGAAACCACTGATCGCATGTAGCTTTCTGAAGCTTGTGGGATATGAAGCTGTATTTCTTCCACTGGCTGTGCTTCTGGGATTTTCCCATGACATGCTGGTTGCGATCATTATCATGCTTGGCTCTGCCACTACTGTAAGCTGTTATATCATGGCCAAAAACATGGATTATGACGGCGATTTTACTTCCGGTGTGGTTATGACTACCACTCTGTTAAGCTCCTTTACCATGACAATCTGGCTCTATATATGCAAAAGCCTGGGACTGATCTGAGCCCAGGCTTTTTATGTTTATATTAGCTTCAGATATTCCAGTCCGTTTCTGATTCCATAATGGAACATATCCTGTGTAATATGATCAGCCAGAGCTTTTATTTTCTCTGAACCATTTCCCATGGCAACCTTCACGGCCGCATATTCAAACATGGCGAGATCATTATTGCTGTCTCCAAATACTACGGTATCTTCCCATTCTATTCCAAAGATCCTGCACACTGCTGCAATTCCGACTGCTTTATTACATCCCTTCGGAACCATTTCAATCGTATTTCCCACAAAGTTATTAGATTCGTGATAGATCATATCATAATACGGAGAAAGTTCTGCGCATGCCTGCTGCGCATTGCAGCCTTTTTGTTCTTCGCGCTGATCTTGTTGATGTGCATGCAGTTTTTCATTTCCACGGATCGGTCTCCACTTTTTCTCCAAGTGATTCTGTGATCAGATCAGTATACCAGTTCACATCTGTCGTATATTCATCCTTATCATAATACATGAAATCTGCACCTTCCATAACCGGGACCAGACCATATCTGCGCAGGATTTCCACTGATTTTTTTGCAACTTCCGGGGGCATCTCTTTATTAAAAAGACGTTCTCCATCCTTTTCAATGGTAGCCCCGCAGGCACTGATCATACCGGTAAACGGAAGCTCTTCCAGATACCGGGAAACAAAGGCCCTGCTCCTGCCTGTGCAAAGCCATGCGTCATGACCGTTTTCTCTTAATTTCTTCAATGCCTCCTTTGTGCTCTGGGGTACACCCTTTTCCATATCGCAGAGTGTTCCGTCTGCATCAAAAAACACTGCTTTTCTGTTCACTTTCTTATCTCCTGATTTTTATATTTACGTTTATCTGCCAGTGTACCTGCAAACTATGCAAAAAACACTGTCGCTGCCTTAACCAGGCTCTCTGTATCTTTCGCACCTGTTGTTTCATATACAGAATGCATGGCAAGCTGTGCCAGACCGATATCCACTGTTTTCACAGGAACCTGGGTATTGGAAATATTTCCCAGCGTGGATCCGCCTGCCATATCCGAACGGTTCACAAAGGTCTGGTACGGCACCTTTGCCCTGTCACAGATATCCTTGAAAATTGCAGCGGACACTCCGTCTGTACAATATTTCTGGTTTGCATTGTACTTGATCACGATTCCCTCATTCAGCACCGGACGGTTTACCGGATCTGTCTTATCCGTATAGTTTGGATGGAGAGCATGAGCATTATCTGCAGAAATCATAAAACTGTCTGCAAGTGCCATATAATATTCCTCCTGGGTACGTCCCAGTCCCATATTGATCCGCATCAGAGTATCCTTCAGGAAAGCAGAAGCAGCGCCCTGTCTTGTACTGCTTCCCACTTCTTCATTATCCAGCACACAATGTACAGAAATGCTTTCTTCACGATTTCCCTGCAGGAATCCCTCCATAGAAGAGAATGCACACTGCAGATCATCCAGTCTGGGTGCAGAAACAAATTCCTCATTTACTCCCCACAGAGTACCCGGAGTTCTGTCATAAAGAAACAGATCATGTCCCAGAATATCTTCTGTCTTTACTTCTGCGGCCTCAGCCACAGTTTCCATAAATCTGCCCTTTCCTTCCTTATCGCTGAAAAGAGGCAGCATATCCTTCTGCACATTATATTTATATCCGTCATTTACTTCCCTGTTCATATGAATGGCAAGATTAGGAATAACCAGCAGATCTCTGTCCACAGCCACCATCTTCTCTCTGATTTTTCCATCCTGACGGTACGATCAGCCTTCCTGCCACTGACAGAGGTCTGTCAAACCATGGAGACAGAATCATTCCACCGTAACGCTCCACATTCAGTTTGATATAAGCATTCTCCACCTCTATCTCAGGATTCTCCTTAATCTTAAGGGAAGGGGAATCACTGTGGCTTGCCATAATATGAAACTTCCACACAGGCTTCTGCGGAATGGAAAAAGCTATGATCGCAGAATGATTTCTGGTCACATAATAATTTCCGCCTTTTTTAAGCTTCCAGTGATCCTCCTCTTTCAATTCTTCAAAGCCTTCTTTGTCAAGCCTTTTGGTCATCTCCGTCACTGCCTGAAATGCAGTGGGGCTTTTCTCTATGAATTTCAGTAACTTCTTTGCTGTTTTTCTGTACATAGTTTGATTCTCCATTTGAATGATTATGAAATGATACCTGATTTATACTATTTTTTATTATAATCAGTCTGTCCTGGTAATAAAAACAGCAGTCATTATTTCCATAAGAAATATGTGCTGCTGCTTTTATATCAGTCTTTAATGATCAGAGCCATAAAAACCAGATCTGTATTTCCTGTATTTGCAAGTGCATGTCCATGATTGTCCGGTGTGAATGTAATATCTCCTGCTTTTACCGGACGATAGGTACCGTTGTCATTGTATTCGCCCTGTCCCTGTAAAATATAGTAGGTTTCACTTTCTCCATGATGTTCATGATATCCCAGTGAACATCCCGGCTCCAGAGTTACCTGTGCATACAGTCCACATTTACCGTTCAACTGCTCTGCATCAAGGATTTCTTTGATGATTACGTGACCATTTCCACCTGCCATGTGTTCTTCGCGTCTGATTCTCATAATTTTTTGCCCTCCTGTAGATGTTTTCTCTTTTATAGAATTTCCATTGAATATATCATAGCACTGTTTGTAAAAAATGGCAAAGTAAATATCAATGGAACATTCAACAAAATATCGTTACTGGTTACTGTTCACTTTATTTTGCAGTATTTTCAGATTTGTTCAGAAGGCTGTCCAGAAGCTGCGAAATGGTCTGATTTAACACAGGATGTCGCAGATACGGAGCAATCTGATTCATTGGTACAAGAACGAAATCGCGGTTGTGCAGATCAATATGAGGAATATGAAGATCTGGCATATCAATAATTTCCTGATCATAAAACAGGATATCCAGATCCAGTGTCCTTGGTCCCCAGTGGATGATACGTTCCCTGTTTGCCGCCTGTTCTAACTGATGCAGTCTCACAAGCAATTCTCCAGGAGTAAGAAGTGTCCGCATTTTCAGAACTCCATTTAAAAATTCATCCTGATCAGTAACTCCGTAAGGTTCTGTAATAAGATAATCGGAAATTGCCTCTATACGGCATCCTTTTGTCTCTGCCAGACCACGGATCCCATTGTCTATATACATCTTTTTATCACCCATATTAGAGCCAAAAGCAATGTAAGCAGTATGCCATTTCCGTGTAATTTCCACAGATACGGTTTTCAAAGGAAGACCAACCGGTGCCCAGGGCTTTTCAATCTTCAGAGTAATTTTTTCAAGTCCGGAAAGAGAGCAAAGAAGCATTTCTGCAAGATTCTCTGCAAGAGATTCCAGAAGTTTATAAGTATGTTTTCTGGTGAAATCAGTGATCATATGGCTGACTTCGCCATAGTTTATGGAAGCAGACAACTCATCGGTTAATCCCGCCAGACGTGTTCTGGTAAAAAGTGTAGCAGAAATAACAAACTTCTGTCCCAGAACATTTTCTTCGGGATATACACCATGGTTTGCAAAAACCTCCAACTCTTTAATTTCTATTTTATCTAATCTGGTCTCATCCATAACAGCAAATCCTTTCTGTATGTTATTTATATTTACCATCTGTTTTGTGCCAGTAATTTATCTGCGTCCCAGGATTGCTTCTGTCATCTGGATCACACGCTTATTTTCTTTAACATCGTGGACACGGACAAAAGAGCATCCTTTCATTACGCCAATTACACTGGTAGCCAAAGTCCCCTCTACGCGCTGATCTACCGGAAGATCCAACGCCAGTCCTATCATGGATTTGCGTGATGTACCAAGGAGAACCGGAAATCCCAGATTCTGAAAAAGTTCCAGGTGATTCATTGCTTCCAGATTCATTTCAAATGTTTTTCCAAAACCAATTCCCGGGTCAAGCATGATTTTTTCATCTTTAATTCCAGCCTGTCTTGCAAGATTAACACATTCCTGTGTTTCAGCGAGCATATCAATGACAAAATTTTGATATTCTGTATTAGATTTGTTGTGCATCAGACAACAGGCCACATCATATTTTGCGATCACAGCTGCCATTTTCGGATCATATTTTAATCCCCAGATATCGTTAACCAGGTCAGCTCCTGCCTGGATAGAGCTTTCAGCAACACTGCTCTTAAAAGTATCTACAGAAACAGGAATGTCAAAATGTTTTTTGACCGCTTCAATAACAGGAAGAACTCTCTGTGCTTCCTCATCAGCACTGACAGGAGTATGACCGGGACGTGTAGATTCGCCTCCGATATCAATAATATCTGCACCATCAGCAATCATTGCCTCTGTATGTTTCAAAGCTTCATCCATATGATTCCATTTGCCGCCGTCAGAAAAGGAATCAGGGGTAACATTTAGAATTCCCATTATGTAAGTATGATTCTTAGTATCAAAAAAACGGTTTCCAATTTTCATGAGCAGAGCCCATCCTTTCTTTTGTGCTTATGAAGAAGATCAGTATTCAATTTTCATATTTTTTTTATCATCAGACCAATAGCATTCAGAAGCTGCGGAACATAAAAAACAATTTCTGGACTGCTTATCCGCTTTATAAAGAAGTGCTGCCAACGTACTGCGGGAATCTCCTTTTCGGTGATGTCCAATGGAAGACAGAATCAGTTCTTTTTCCTGTTCTGTAAAGTGCAGATCTGTCAGGATTTCCCTTGCGATTTCTACTCCTGCAATATCATGGGGAATGTTGTACTGATATTGCTGTGCACGTCCGATATCATGAAGAAGTGCTGCTGCATAGATAAGCTCTTTGGACAACTCCAGATGTTCCTCCAGTGCATAAATGTACATCAGCCGTGCAACATCCAGAAAATGTTCAGGCGTATGACGGCAGAAGATCCGTTCACTCTCAAGTTCCTGTATTTTTTATAATGTTCCTGATAAACCGGGTGCCTCCAGATCCGATTGACACGATCCATATCTGAAAAATTGTTATTCATCCTTTTACCATAGAAAGGAACATTTTCTGCAGTTCCTTATCTTCTGTAAACGCACCACGGGTTACAGTAGTGATTGTTTTGCTTCCTGGTTTTTTTATTCCGCGCATGGTCATACAGGTATGTTCCGCTTCCAGCATTACCATAATTCCTTTTGGATCCAGAGT